>CDZD01009024.1_pt1 | contig 265794 bp, 213 predicted proteins | sample 554771 | NCBI WGS metagenome assembly CDZD01 (sample SAMEA3182069, study PRJEB8094) | gut metagenome | biome: human; feature: gut; material: Stool; isolation source: human stools | place: Canada | collected 2011-11-08
GGTCTCAAAGAGGATACAGGTTAGTCGTTATATACGTTCAGAATTGAGATTTTTACTTTCAGACATCATGTCGACCTTATTAAGGTGACTATAGCATCGGGGTTCCACCTCTTCCCATTCCGAACAGAGAAGTTAAGCCCGGTCACGCCGATGGTACTGCGTAACAGTGGGAGAGTAGGTAGTCGCCGTTTTAGTAGAAGCCTCTTCGGAACACTCCGGAGGGGCTTTTTTGTTTTCCCTCCGCATACACGCAGAATTCTTTTTTCCCCTCAGGCACGGATGCCACGGAAAGACACGGGGAAGGCCGCGCCTGAAAACAATAATACAGCTTGCCATTCTTTTGAATTATGCTTCCTCAATACGCTAACTGTGCCGTTTTAGTGCACTAACTGCTGCACTGTGAGTGCACCTACTGTTGCACTGCGAGTGCACTGACTACTGCACTGTGAGTGCAATAACTGGTGCACTCGCTGGGGATAACTGGGGAGTTTGTATGGAATAGTAGGAGCAGTGGAAGGTATTATTTATTGTTATTTTCATAGAGAAGAAAATTCTTTGTCTTTTTTTCTGGGAAATAATCTTTCTTTTCCCCTTTCTCTTTTATTATCACAGGGATTTTAGTAAATTTGGCGCAAATCTGATACGGAGGGAAAAACTGCGTATAAGGGTGTATATTTTGTAACTAACTTATAATAATTCCTGAAAATATGGAGAATAAAATTCAAGAGTTAACTGATAAGATTTATCACGAAGGGGTTGAAAAAGGTAATAAAGAAGCCCAGAAGCTTATCGCAAATGCTCAGGAAACAGCTCAAAAAATAATTGAGGATGCCCGTAAGGAGGCTGATACTATTCTGGCTACAGCCCGTAAGGAGGCTGACGATATGGCTGAGAATACCAAATCAGAGTTGAAAATGTTCGCTAATCAAGCTGCTAACGCTTTAAAATCGGAGATTGCGACACTGGTAACGAACAAACTGGTAGATGCGGACGTGAAATCTTTTGTAGCGAATAAAGATTTTCTGAATGCCTTTATCCTGTCTTTAGCTTCCAAATGGAGCGTAACAGAACCCATTGTGATTTCGACTGCAGATGCAGATGAATTAAAAGCCTATTTTTCGAAGAAGGCAAAGGACCTTTTAGATAAAGGAGTGAAGATAGAACAGGTAAACGGCATCAAGACTTTGTTTACTATTTCTCCGGCTAATGGTTCTTATAAGATAAACTTTGGTGAAGAAGAGTTTATGAACTACTTTAAAGAATTCCTCCGCCCGCAATTATTAGAAATGTTATTTTAAAAAATATCACTTGATATGGGTAAATACTATTATTTAGTAGCTGGATTGCCTAAACTTGCTTTGGAGGACAATAAACTGAGCTATACAGTCGCGGATTTTAAGGAAGATATATATCCGGCTTTAACTGTAGCAGACAAGAAACTGGTAAGTTTATTCTTTTTGCAATATGATAATGCAAATGTTCTGAAGCTGCTGAAAGACAAGGAAGCTGCTATTGATGGGCGTGGAGTCTTTTCTGCTGAAGAACTCAACGAATATATTCTGCGATTAAAGGAAGGCGATAGAATAGAGAATTCTATGTTCCCTGCATATTTATCCACTTTTATATCTGAATATTTTACTAATCCTGTAGAAGAGAACTTTTTGCTTGAGAATCGTTTGGCTGCACTTTATTATGCTTATGCGATGGAATGCAAGAACAAGTTTGTCTCTTCGTGGTTCGCTTTCAATTTGACAGTCAATAATATTTTGGTTGCACTGGCTGCAAGAAAATATAAGATGGAGCTTTCATCAGTGATAGTGGGAGATACCGAAGTGTGTGAAGCCTTGCGTACTTCCAATGCCCGTGATTTCGGCTTGACTGGTGAGGTAGACTGTATGGAGCAGCTGATGAAAATCAGTGAAATAAGCGAACTGGTAGAGCGGGAGAAGAAAATAGACCAGCTTCGCTGGAACTGGATGGAAGAAGCTACCTTCTTTGACTATTTTACGATCGAACGTCTGTTTGTCTTTTTGTTGCAATTGGACATGGTAGAGCGTTGGATGGTTCTGGACAAGGAAAAAGGTAATTTATTGTTCCGTAATATTATTGCGACTTTAAAGGATGAAGTGCAGATACCTGCAGAGTTTAAAAAATAAAATTAATCATATAATTATATGGCAACAAAAGGAACTGTTAGTGGCGTAATTGCCAATATGGTAACTCTTATCGTTGACGGCCCTGTGGCACAGAATGAGATATGCTATATCTTGCTGGGAAACGACAGGCTGATGGCGGAAGTGATAAAAGTTGTAGGCAGTCAAGTATATGTACAAGTTTTTGAAAGTACCCGTGGCTTGAAGGTCGGCGCAGAAGCCGAGTTTACCGGTCATATGCTTGAAGTGACATTGGGTCCCGGCATGCTTTCGAAGAATTACGATGGTTTGCAGAACGACCTTGATAAAATGGAGGGTGTCTTCTTGAAGCGAGGACAGTATACCTATCCGTTGGATAAAGAAAAGAAATGGCATTTTGTACCTTTGGCAAAAGCAGGCGATAAAGTAGGTGCAGCCGATTGGTTGGGCCAGGTAGAAGAGAACTATCAGCCTCTGAAGATCATGGTGCCCTTTGAAATGAAGGGACAAGCCACTGTTAAATCTGTTGTGGCAGAAGGCGATTATCACATTGAAGATACGATTGCTGTGCTGATTGACGAAGAGGGAAAAGAAGTCCCCGTCAACATGATACAGAAATGGCCGGTAAAACGGGCTATGACCAATTACAAGGAAAAGCCGCGTCCCTTCAAACTGTTGGAAACCGGTGTTCGTGTGATAGACACCGTTAACCCGATTGTAGAAGGTGGTACAGGATTTATTCCCGGTCCGTTTGGTACGGGCAAGACGGTGTTGCAGCATGCTATCTCCAAACAGGCAGAAGCTGATATCGTAATCATCGCAGCCTGTGGTGAACGTGCCAATGAGGTAGTGGAGATTTTTACAGAATTCCCCGAGCTGATAGACCCGCATACCGGTCGTAAGCTGATGGAGCGTACTATCATCATTGCCAATACTTCGAACATGCCGGTTGCGGCCCGTGAGGCATCTGTCTACACAGCGATGACCATTGCCGAGTATTATCGCAGCATGGGATTGAAAGTATTGCTGATGGCCGACTCGACTTCACGTTGGGCACAGGCACTTCGCGAAATGTCCAACCGTATGGAAGAGTTGCCTGGTCCGGATGCATTCCCGATGGACTTGTCTTCGATTATCTCCAACTTCTATGGCCGTGCCGGCTATGTAGTTTTGAATAACGGTGAGACGGGTTCTATTACATTTATCGGAACCGTATCTCCTGCGGGTGGTAACCTGAAGGAGCCTGTTACGGAAAACACCAAGAAAGTAGCCCGCTGTTTCTACGCTCTTGAACAAGACCGTGCGGACAAGAAACGTTATCCGGCCGTAAACCCGATAGATTCTTATTCGAAATACATTGAGTATCCTGAATTCGAGGCTTACATCTCCAAACGTATCAACGGCGAATGGATTGGCAAGGTGAATGAGATAAAGACCCGTTTGCAGCGCGGTAAGGAGATTGCAGAGCAGATCAACATCTTGGGTGATGATGGTGTACCGGTAGAATATCACGTTATCTTCTGGAAATCGGAACTGATAGACTTTGTTATCCTGCAACAAGATGCTTTTGATGAGATAGATGCTGTCACTCCGATGGAGCGTCAGGAAGAAATCCTGAATATGGTAATTGACATCTGTCATACGGACTTTGAGTTTGACAATTTCAATGAAGTCATGGATTATTTCAAGAAGATGATCAACATCTGCAAGCAGATGAACTACTCAACCTTTAAGTCGGAACAGTACGAAAATTACCGTAACCAATTGAAAGAGTTGCTTGAAGAACGTAAAGCCTAAACAAAAGGTTTAATAATCATCGATAGACCGTATCGAAAAACTGAATTATAAAATTGCTAATTATTGTAGATTTATAAAATGGCAACAAAAGCATTTCAAAAAATATATACCAAGATCACTCAGATAACGAAGGCTACCTGTTCGCTGAAGGCAACTGGGGTCGGTTATGATGAGTTGGCAACCGTTAATGGTAAATTGGCCCAGGTGGTAAAGATTGCAGGAGATGATGTTACCCTGCAGGTATTCGAGGGCACCGAAGGTATCCCCACCAATGCAGAAGTTGTTTTTCTGGGGAAAGCGCCTACGATTAAAGTGAGCGAACAGCTTGCCGGACGTTTCTTCAATGCATTTGGTGATCCGATTGACGGAGGTCCGGAAATAGAAGGAGAAGAAGTAGAAATTGGTGGTCCGTCTGTGAACCCGGTTCGCCGTAAGCAGCCGTCGGAACTGATTGCTACCGGTATAGCAGGTATTGACCTGAACAATACACTGGTTTCGGGACAGAAGATTCCGTTCTTTGCAGACCCGGATCAGCCGTTCAACCAGGTAATGGCCAATGTGGCATTGCGTGCCGAGACCGACAAGATTATCCTGGGCGGTATGGGTATGACGAACGACGACTACCTGTACTTCAAAAACGTATTCTCGAATGCAGGTGCGCTCGACCGTATTGTCTGCTTTATGAATACGACCGAGAATCCTCCGGTAGAACGTTTGCTGATACCTGACATGGCACTGACTGCTGCTGAGTATTTTGCGGTGAAGAACAATGAAAAAGTTCTGGTGCTGCTGACCGATATGACTTCATATGCCGATGCGCTGGCCATTGTGTCGAACCGTATGGACCAGATTCCTTCGAAAGACTCAATGCCCGGTTCGCTGTATTCCGATTTGGCCAAAATATACGAGAAGGCCGTACAGTTCCCCAGCGGAGGTTCTATCACCATTATTGCCGTGACTACCTTGTCGGGTGGTGACATTACCCATGCGGTACCTGATAATACCGGTTATATCACCGAAGGACAGTTGTTCCTCCGCCGCGACAGTGATATCGGTAAGGTTATTGTCGATCCGTTCCGTTCTTTGTCGCGTCTGAAACAGCTTGTTACCGGTAAGAAGACCCGTAAGGACCATCCACAGGTGATGAATGCCGCTGTCCGTCTGTATGCCGATGCTGCTAATGCCAAGACAAAACTGGAGAACGGTTTCGACCTGACGAATTACGACGAACGTACGCTGGCATTTGCCAAGGATTACTCCAATCAGCTGTTGGCGATTGACGTGAACCTCAACACAACCGAAATGCTGGATGTAGCATGGAGTCTGTTCGGCAAATATTTCAAGCCGGAGGAAGTGAATATCAAGAAAGAACTTGTAGATCAATATTGGCCGAAAGCCGGTAATTGATGCCCAAGCATTGATATAGTTCTGAATATTTTAATTTAATTCTTTAGTTTGCAAAGTGGCTATAAAGTTTCAATACAATAAAACTTCTCTTCAGCAATTGGAGAAACAATTGAAAGTACGTATGCGTACTCTGCCTATTATCAAGAATAAGGAGAGTGCCTTGCGTATGGAAGTGAAGCGCTGTAAGGTGGATGCTGCCGCATTGGATGAAAGTCTGGAGAAAAAGATTCAGGCATATGAGACTATGTTTGCCCTTTGGAATGAGTTTGACACTTCATTGATAAGGGTTAGCGATGTCCACCTTGGCGTGAAGAAAATCGCGGGAGTGCGAGTGCCGATACTTGAAAATGTAGATTTCGAAATACGTCCTTATAGTCTGTTCAATGCTCCTAAATGGTATTCGGACGGACTGCATTTGCTCAAGGAACTGGCACATACGGCTATCGAACGCGAATTTGTCGTTGCCAAGCTGAACTTGCTTGAACATGCTCGGAAAAAGACGACTCAAAAAGTGAACCTGTTTGAGAAAGTTCAGATTCCGGGCTATCAGGATGCATTGCGGAAGATCAAACGGTTTATGGAAGATGAAGAAAATCTTTCAAAATCGTCGCAGAAGATCATGAAATCTCATCAGGAGAAAAGAAAGGAGGCGGAAGCATGATTACGAAAATGAAGAAACTGACATTTCTTGTGTACTACAAGGAATATGAGGAATTCCTCAGTCAGATTCGTGAATTGGGAGTTGTACATATTGTCGAAAGACAGTGTGGGGAGATGGATGATACGTTGCAGAACTTTATGCAGAAACGTACCCTCTATAAGAACACACTTGCCAGTATGTATAATCTGGCTGAAAAAACGGTGGATGCCAATGTGCATGCCGGTGTTTCTGCCGACGAGGTAGTCAGCACTTACGAAGGTCTGCAGAATAAGATACAGGATTTGAATCAGCGTGTACCGCAGCTTGACAAAGAAATAGCCCAAATGGAAGTTTGGGGCGATTTTGATTGGAAGGTTGTTTCCAGCCTGAAAGATCAGGGATGGGATATCCAGTTCTTCATGTGTTCTGAAAAAGATTTTGATGAAGAATGGATAGAGCAGTACAATGCTATCAAAGTTCAGGAAAGGGGAGGACATCTCTATTTTGTTACTGTCAATCATGGTCCGGTTGATCTGGAGATGGAACCGCTCCGTTTGCCTTCACAAAGCTTGTCGGAGCTGAATGCTGCAAAAGAAAGCCTTTTGCAGGAATTGGCTCAGGCAAATGCCGAATTGAAGAATTTCTGCAAAACTCACTATCACACACTGGAGGAAGGACAACTTCAGCTACAGGGTGAGATTGACTTATGGAAAGTAAAGCTGAACAGCCAGCGGATGGCTGAAGGAACTGTTGTGTTGCTGGAAGGCTGGATACCGGTCGATAACGAGGAAGAAGTCAAGAAATTCCTGGATGCGAGTGGTGTCTACTATGAGATACGTAATGCGAACAAGGAGGATAATGCTCCGATTAAGCTGAAGAATAATGCCTTTACCCGCATGTACGAGGTATTGACCAAGATGTATGGTATGCCTGATTATGCCGAGTTCGACCCGACACCCATTCTGGCACCTTTCTTTTCGCTGTTTTTCGCTTTCTGTATGGGCGATGCAGGTTACGGACTGGTGCTGATAGCTTTGGGATTCGTACTGAAAAAGAAGATGTCGAAATCGCTCAGCGGTATGATGAATCTGGTAATCACGTTGGGTGTCTTTACCACTGTGATAGGTGCTGTATTGGGAACCTTCTTTGGCGTCAGTCTGTTCGATCTGGATCTTCCGGATAGTCTGAAGCAGTTCATGATTGTAGGTAAGATAGGCGAGACTACTTACGACAAACAGATGCTGCTGGCTTTGATTATCGGTGTGGTTCACATCTGTATTGCAATGACCGTGAAGGCAGTATGCTCTACGGTGCGTTACGGATTCAAGGAATCGCTCAGTGCCTGGGGATGGCTGCTGCTGGTAGTCGGATTTGTGCTTACCGGTGGTTTGTCTTTCTTCGAGGTCATTTCCGAGAACGTTTCTACGTGGGCATTTATCATTATCGGCAGTATTTCGGCCATAGGTATTTATCTGCTGAATAATATTCACCGCAATGTCTTCGTCAACATCGGAGCCGGTGTTTGGGATACTTATAACATGGCTACCGGTCTGATGGGCGACGTTTTGTCGTACATCCGTCTTTATGCCTTGGGATTGGCAGGCGGTATGCTGGGAGGCGTATTCAACCAGCTGGCGTTTATGGTGAACGACGCTGCCGGTCCGGCTTTAGGCTGGCTGTTCTGCGGCTTGATTCTCGTGTTTGGCCATGTGCTGAACATTGCGATGTCTTGTTTAAGTGCATTTGTGCATCCTCTTCGTCTGACATTCGTGGAGTATTTCAAGAATTCAGGTTATGACGGCAAGGGAGAAGCTTACCGTCCTTTTACAACAATAAAAAAACAAATAGATTAAAAACTCATAAAAATTAGAAACATTATGAATGAAATTTTAGGTTATCTCGGTTTAGGTTTGATGTTTGGACTGGCAGGAATTGGTAGCTGCTTTGGTACAACAATCGCAGGAAATGCGGCAGAAGGTGCATTGAAGAAAGATCCTTCCAAGTCGGCCAGTTACATGATTTTGTCTGCTCTTCCTGCTACGCAGGGTCTTTATGGCTTCGTAGCTTTCCTGATGTCGATGGGTAGAGACTTTGCTACAGAAGGTCCGTTGATGTTGGGTATTGGTCTGGGAGTAGGTCTGGTATGCTTATTCTCTGCTATTCGTCAGGGACAGATTTGTGCGAATGGTATCGTAGGTATTTCCCAAGGTCACGACGTGCAGGTTAATACCATGATTTATGCAGCTCTTCCTGAGTTCTACGCCATTCTTGCACTGGTAGCAGCTTTGATGATATAATATTAGCATATCGTTTCAAACATTTAAAGAGCCCGGAACATTTCCGGGCTTTTTTTGTAACTTGTTGTATATATGTGTGTGACAGACTTTCCTCTTCACGGATCTCCTTTTCATGGCTGCATTCCTTCGTAAAAAGGAGAAGAGGCAGAGAACGGGATATGTTATATTTTTGTATATTTGCCCGATTTATTGTCGGGCACTTTAGGAATTGAACATAGAGCTTAAAAAATTGTTCTATAGTCTGTGCAGGCTGTTTTGTACAAATTCAGTTTGAAATATCTGCATTTGTTAGGTGCTCTTTATTAAGTATATTGAGAAGATGAAAGTAAAATTTATAAGTTTGGCAAGTGGCAGTAGCGGAAATTGTTATTATATAGGTACAGAGAAATATGGAATATTGATTGATGCGGGTATTGCTGTGCGTACCATTAAAAAGACACTGAAGGAAGTAGGAATTGAAATGGATATGATACGTGCGGTTTTTGTCACTCACGACCATGCCGACCACATCAAAGCCGTAGGAGGCTTGGGAGAAAAGCTGAATATCCCCATTTACACTACTGCCCGTATTCATGAAGGAATCAATCGTAGCTATTGCATGACGGAGAAACTTCACACTTCTGCCCGTTATCTGGAAAAGCAACAGCCCATGCAATTGGAGGATTTCAGTATTGAATCGTTTGAAGTCCCTCACGACGGTACGGATAATGTGGGATATTGCGTTCAGATTGATGGCAAAGTTTTCTCCTTTCTTACCGACCTTGGCGAAATAACTCCGACCGCCGCACATTATATTCTGAAAGCTAATTATTTGATATTGGAAGCCAATTACGACGAGGAAATGTTGCGGATGGGAACTTACCCGCAATACCTGAAGGAACGCATCAGCAGTCGGACCGGACACATGAGCAATATGGAAACAGCCAGTTTCCTGGCGGAAAATATTAGCGATCGGCTGAAATATATATGGCTGTGCCATTTGAGCAAGGATAACAATCATCCGGAACTTGCGTATAAAACTGTAGAATGGAAGCTGAGAGAAAAGGGTATCATTGTTGGCAAAGATGTCCAGCTGTGTGCCTTGAAGCGTACAACCCCTTCAGAACTCTATGAATTTGAGTGAGAAAAAGACAAAAGTATATGAGGAGAAGAAAAAATCCTCCAAAAAAGTTTGTAGCTTAGAATAAAAAGCGTATCTTTGCACCCGCAAAAATGAAAGAGATGCACTCTTAGCTCAGTTGGTAGAGCAACTGACTCTTAATCAGTGGGTCCAGGGTTCGAATCCCTGAGGGTGTACAAAAAATAAGTTTAGTTAAAAATAAGAAAGGGACATATCTGATTGGGTATGTCCCTTTCTTATTAGCATTCCTAAAAAGAATGCTTGGATTTAACGGGTCAGCAGATATTTCGGATCAAAATACATATCAGGTATTGAGGCTGTGAGCATGCTGGCTATTATAACCGCACCAGCTTCAGTAGGATGAACTTTATCTTTACTGAGAAGACCTGGATGCCAAGATGACTTTATGTCATTTGCTCCTAAAATCGAAGCCAAGTCAATAAAACTAAATTTACTATTTCTAATGTAATTATTTTTATGTATATGTATTCTTTCTGGAACATTAGGAATTGTGCATAATATGAGTCTGATATTATTATTTTTACATAATTCTATAACTTTTTCTAAAGTTTCTTTCCATTTATTATTAATGCATTCTTTAGTATCTTTATCATTCATCCCCATCATCCATACTATATTTTGGGGTTTGCCGTATTTTAGTGCAGTTATGAGCGATTTATATGCTTCAGGACTATTTCTTCCAGGATATGCATCCAAAGCAAAATTAGTATACCCTTTTTTATAACAATGAATGGGCCAAAGATTAGCATAGGAATCACCGAAAATCCAAGTTTGCTTATTATACCACGAACCACCGAAAGAGAAGGACAAGTTTTTACATGTTCCTTGAATTGCTTTTAATCTAATAATTCCTCCACGACTTCCATTCCAATTATTGAGTTTATGTGAAACCTGATTACCATGTAAATTTGTTAAAATTATCCTTGCATTATTTGCTTCTTTTATAATATTTATTACAACTCCATTTTTGATGTCTAATCCATGTGGAATAATATCATATCCATCTCTTTTATATTCTTTTATATTCTTATTGTCAATCTCAAGATCTCCTTTACTCCAATAAAATTGACTCTTAAATATTCTGATAAGAAAAGTGGAGTTTGTCGTGAAGCTACATCCTATATTATACCAATTTTTTATATCGGGAATATTATCTATAGTTATGGAGTCTCCTTCTTGTAATACTGGAATATATTTGTAATTTAGACAGCCATAAGATTGTGAATATGCAAACAACGATATATGTATGCATATGATTACCATAATAATTCTATTCATAATATTAAAAATTAGATTGTACAAATCAAGAGTTATAATTTATAAATTAAAGCTACGTATTAAATTCTACAATTATTCAGCATTCTTCCTCTCATAAAAGATTATTCAATATTATACCATTTTTTCTTTGGTAGAGAAGAATATATATATTTATATTTTCGGAAACGTTTCCAAAATACGAAAACGTTTCCGAAAATATAAATAACTTTCTAATATTTAAGCAGACAATAGTTTAATAATAGTTTAGCTATTATAAGTGATTTTAGTGATAAATAGAATGATTTTATATGCTAATAAATATGTGAGTTTATTTTAAACACGGTACAAATCATTCGGGTATGTATTGTGCATGATTGATTTTTAGGAGGCATCAAATATTCATTTTTATTTTCTTTGTGTGATTTTGATAAAGGTATTGTTATGAGTAATATGGTAAAGTAAAAGATTTGTTTCCTAAAGTCGTTTGCATGGTAATTTGTTATTCTCAAAATTGTTGTAATATGTTTGTTGGGGAAGAGTAACTTCTATTTATATAATTCTGTGATCTTCATTATTATATAAGGAAGACCCATCCTCTTGCACTATTAACCCGATGGAACAATATTATCGGTTTCTGGAAGGATTTTGAATTTTCTTAGTTTCTATATCTTCTTATTTTGCCAGTGTTTATTAATAATCTTTTTTATGGTAAAATTAAAATCTTCGGAATTAGCTCGCCTGATAGATATCAGTGCAGTACGGGCAGAGTCAACTTTGGCGGAAGTCAATCAGATTATAGAGAGTGCCAAAGCTTATAACTTTATTTGTGTTTTTTCCATGCCTTCTATGTTGCCGTATGTATTTGCGGGATTGAAAGGAACAGATAGTGTCGGTGTCGGAGGAATTGTCGGTTTTCCATCGGGTGGTGATACTACAGAGTGCAAAGTATGGCAAGCTATTGACTTAAAGAATAAGGGATGTCGTGAAATCGATATGGTGATGAATATAGGCAAATTGAAGTCTGGTTTGTATGACGATGTTCTTCATGACATAAGATGTGTAAAGGAAGCAGTCCGGCCGTTACCATTAAAGGTTATCATAGAGGTTCCATTACTGAATGATGATGAGATAATAAAAGCAGCTTCCATTGTATTGGAGTCGGGAGCTGATTTTGTAAAAACAGGTACCGGATGGGCAGGAGCTACTGACATGCATCATGTGAAACTGATTAAGCATGCAGTCGGCGAACGCATTAAACTAAAAGTAGCAGGAGGGGTACGATCATTGGAGGTCCTGGAAGCAATGTATGAAGCCGGCGTTGCACGTTTTGGTATAGGCTACAAATCGGCTTTGAATATTATGAAAGAGTGCATAAGCAGAGAGTGAAATGAGAGAGGTCGTTATTGCTTATGATTTGGGTACAGGTGGAATAAAATCGTCTGTTGTAAGTGCGGATGGTGAAATTCTCTGTTCGGCTTTTGTGGCATATCAGACATATTATTCGGCAGGAGGCTGGCAGGAACAGGCACCGGAAGAATGGTGGGGTGCTTTGATAGAATCGACGCACCGGCTTTTGAATAAAAAAGAGGTTCCGCCTGAGTCGATACGTGCGGTTGCCATATCCGGTCATAGCTTGGGAGTTGTTCCAATAGGAAGGGATGGTACTTTGTTGCGTAAGAAAACTCCTATCTGGTCGGACATGCGTGCAGCTGATGAAGCAGAAGAATTCTTCAGACAGGTCGATTATCAGGAGTGGTATGAAGCGACAGGCAACGGTTTTCCTTCGGCCTGTTATCCCCTGTTTAAAATTGTATGGTATAAACGCCATGAGCCGGAAGTGTATGAAAAGATCCATAAAGTGATCGGTACTAAGGATTATTGTAATTTTAGGTTAACAGGTCGTTTATGTACAGACTATTCTTATGCATCAGGAAGTGGAGCCTTTTCGCTGTCGACATGGCAATATCGGGAAGATTACATAAAGATGGCAGGAATTTCGCCTACTGTTTTTCCGGAAATTATTCCTTCCGACGGCATAGTCGGAGAGATTACCCGAGAGGCTTCCGAAGCGATTGGCCTTCCTGTAGGTGTAAAGGTGGTATGTGGTGGTGTCGATAATTCGTGTATGGCCTTGGGAGCTAAGGGAACAGCTGAGGGCAGAATGTATACTTCATTGGGATCTTCTGCCTGGATTGCTTTAGTTTCGGCTCATCCGGTTCTTGATTTTACCTATAAGCCTTATGTTTTTGCTCATGTTATCAAAGGAATGTATGCTTCGGCAACTTGCATTTTTTCTGCCGGTTTGAGCCAGCAATGGGTACGAAATACATTTTGTGCCGATCTGGTAGAACAGGAAAAGCAGGGAAAAGCCAATGCTTATGAGGTGATAAACCGTTTGGTTGAGAGTTCTGTGCCTGGTGCTAATGGGATACTGTTTAACCCAAGTATGGCAGGAGGGTCTATGATGGAACCGACTCCTCGTATGGCAGGTGCTTTTTTCGGATTGAAACTGGAGCATACACGTGCAGACGTATTGCGTGCTGTTCAAGAAGGTATTGCTATGAACCTGCGGATAGCATTGGATGTGCTTTGCAAGTACAGAAAGGGCACTGAACGTATGCTGGTGGTGGGAGGAGGGGCAAAGAGTCCTGTCTGGATGCAGATATTTGCGAACGTTTACCATCTTCCTATAGAGACGACTTCCGTCAATCAGGAGGCAGCCAGCCTCGGAGCTGCGGCATTGGCTCTGAATGGGATAGGATTATGGAAAGGGTATGAAGCGATTGACCGGATTCACCGATTGGAACAGACGTTTTTGCCTCAGGAGGAGATTTGCCGTATTTATCAGTTGGCACAAAAACGTTTTGGTCAGTTAGTTAATTATATTGCAGAAATGAATAATTGAATAAAGCTATGAACAACTTTGAATATTACAATCCTGTACGTGTATTGTTTGGTGCGGGAGAACTGAAAAGGATAGGAGAGGAAGCAAAAAAATTGGGTAAGAACATCTGTCTGGTATCTTACAAAGAACTGAACTTCTTGCAACCGCTTATGGATAAAATAGAAAGACTTTTGAAAGAAGAAGGATTGAATGTCTTTACGTTCTATGAGGCGGAGCCAAACCCCGAAATAACGACAATAGCCCTTGGAGCCGATTATTGTCGGACTGTCCAGGCTGATGTCGTGATAGGTGTTGGTGGCGGAAGCGCTATGGATGCGGCAAAAGCTATAGCTGCAGGAGTATACTATGAGGGGAATTTGTGGAACATGGTATTTAGTCGCCATGATCATATCGATGCAGTTCCTCCGGTAAAGTCTTTACCAACCATGATGATACCTACTTTACCTGCTACCGGTAGTGAAATGAATAATTGCGCAGTAGTGAGTAATGCCGCGTTGAAGGAGAAGTCTTATATATGGAGTACTTGCCTGTATCCGAGGACCTCTATTATTGACCCGGAACTGACATTGACATTGCCTCCTTATCAGACAGCTTGTGCAGCTGCAGACACAATCTCTCATGTCCTGGAGATTTATCTGAATGGTGAAGAAGACAGTGACCTGCAGCATTATTTTCAGGAGGGAGTTATGCGTACTGTCATCGATAATATTGGCAAGGTGTTGAAGGATCCTTCCGATATATCGGCGCGTTCTCATTTGCAATGGGCTGCTACTTGTGCCATAAATGGCTGGGCATCTCCGGGTGATGCCTGGACGCCCATTCATCAGGTAGGGCATGTACTTACTTCGCGTCACAAAGTACAGCATGGAGCTTCGTTGGCCATATTGATGCCGGCATGGATGAACTATATGTATGCTCGTCGGCCGGAACGTTATTTCTGCTTTGCCAGGAATGTGATGCAGGTTGAGACAAAAAATAAAACTCAGGAAGAGGTTATTCGGGAAGGCATTGAACGGTTCAGAAATTTTTTAGGAGCTATTGGAGTGCCTCAATCGTTACATGAAGCGAACATTACCCGTGAAGATTTGCCTTTCATTGTAGAAGGGGTGGTAAAGGTCAGTTTTGGGCAAGACGGTATGCTGAAGTGCATTCCCCCCGTGAGCCGTGAAGACGTTCTGGAAGTGCTGAAACTGGCATTGTAAATTGAAGAACAGGTATTGTAAGAAGAAGGTGTGTCAAAACAAAAGTACCTGAAATTCTCCTCCTTCCAGAAGGAGGGGAGTCAGATACCATTACTTAGTTTTGACACACCCTCTTCTTGTTGTATTTCCAGTGTGTCAGTTACAAAAGTTCTTGAATCAGCATATTGCGATACTTCCAAGCTCATAAGCGTCTGAATGATGTTTTTAAAGTGTATTGGGATGGGAGGCGAATTTCCTGAAAGCCAGCATACAGAGAACAGTGATTGCCAGATAGATGATGGCGAAAATATAGATTTCAAAAGGAGCATTCCCACTACCATACGAATGCATCCCCGTCAAGTAGTAATTGACTCCCAAGTACGTCATCAGAACACAGCTGAAGCCCCATACGGATGAAGCGAACAAGACAAATTCATTATTAAACTTAGGAATGAAACGTGCATGGGTGATGGCTGTATAGACAAGGATGGTGATCAGTGCCCACGTTTCTTTGGGATCCCATCCCCAATAACGTCCCCAGGCTTCGTTAGCCCAGATGGCTCCTAAGAAAGTTCCGGCTGTCATCAGGCTTAATCCGAGCAGAAGTGATATTTCGTTGATAGTGGCTATTTCATTCAGCTTCTTCTTGAGGGTGGAGGAGGAATGAGGCAGAGCCATCAGGGAAAGCCCGGTGAGACCTAAAAGGAAGCCTATGGCCAGGAATCCGTATCCGCCCATGATAACCGCTACATGAATGGTCAGCCAGTAGGATTGTAGTACGGGAACCAATGGGGTGATAGCCGGATCCATCTGGTTCATATGTGCCACGAGCAGGATGATGCCGGCAAAAAAAGTAGCCAGTGCCAAAGTGATGAATGAGCGGCGGACAAAAATAAGGCTTCCTCCCAATGTACACCATGCTGCATAAATCATCGATTCGTAAGCATTACTCCAGGGGGCTTGTCCGCCAATGAGCCAGCGAACAATCAAACCGGTTGTATGAAGAAGAAAGAAACACAGGATAATAGCTGCTGCTACTTTACAAGATCCTTTAAAAAGTGGTTCTTTTGAGCGTACGGTCTGAATGAGTACAAATGCCAATAGTAACAGGCCACCGAATAGATAGCCGAATGCCGCATTTTGGAAGGGACGTATACGGTTGTAGATCTGTTCCAATTTCATGAATTTGTCGGACAGGAGGGGACAGTTGGTTCTCTTATGCTGATAGATTGAAATCATATCTACTATTTCCTGCTTAGGTTCGCTGAAATACCATGGCATAATGTGGCTGACAAAAAGAGAATCTTCACCGGAAAATTCACTCAGATCGTCTCCTGGAGAGAACCATCGTTGTTTTCCGTCTTCAGGCAATGGAAACAGAGGAAGCAATTTTCCCTGTTCCAAAGTGAGCAGTATATTGACCCTTTCATCCAACTTTAATAAATCTTTTTGGCGTTTGTCGTGTTGCTGCGAAGGAATGCCATATATTCTATTGACTTCATCTGACAACAGGTAATTGCCTTGTTTGTCAAACAGGTCGTTAAAGCTGATATACTTGCCTTTCTGTTTCAGCATTTGCTGAATCTCTTTATTGGGCTGGTAGATGATAGGTTGGTTATTCCAAAAATCTGGACGGGCAAGCAAATCTAACACGAAGGCTGTAGCTGTCAATGTGTCTACATGTTCGCCATGATGGATTTTACGTACCAGTGTACGGCAATAAGTATCCAGCGGTTCTATTCGTCCGTTTGAGTTTTGGACTTGTATATGGCTCCAGTCGTTTTGTGCTTGTATGGTACAGAATGGTATAAATAATAGAACTGACATATACTTAAGCCTGCCAATTAATGTCCGTAGTCGCGACTGCTTCTGAAAGGGAAGCAATATTATTCCTATAAATAGTAGGACATAGCCTGTATATGTGGTCTTCATACCTATCGGATCGTAACTGACAGTCAGAATGGTGCCGGCTTCATCTTCATCATATGCTGTCTGAAACAGCCGATAGTTTTGGACAGAAACCACTTTGTTCATATATATTTCTGTTTTTGCGTTTGCGTTTTTTTCATATATGGTCACAATGCTTTTATATGAGCGTGGACTGTTGGACCCCGGATAGCGTATCAGCTGGAAATCGTTCAAATATATCTGGAAGGGTAGCATGAATTGTTTCTGCTCCCTTGTATAAGCGATGTTAGTCTGCTCTCCTTCGCGTACGTGTACCATACCTTCTATGCCGGTATAATGACTGAGGAGTGCTCCGCTAATAATAAATATGAATGAAGTATGCAACAGATAGTATCCGGTTTTCTGTTTGATATGTATTCTGTTACGCACCGTTCGCGCCATCCAGTTTACAATCAGTAATACCCATAATACCCCGGTTGCAGGATGATGATAAATGCGCTCGGCAGTGTTTGTCCCGTAGTCTTTTTCAATCCATGTGGCTATGCCTAAGAGAATGGCATATGTCATCAAGAGGACGAGTGTAGTTCGGGCCGAACTTATACAGGCAATAATCGTATCAGATATTTTCATTTTTGTAGAAACCCTAATGTTCTAAAGTGAATTTACATATTCTACTAATTCGTCTATTTCTTCGGGCGTAATTTTACTTTTTTCCAGTCCATGCTTGTAAACGGTAAATACTTCTTGCATGGTAGCTGCCCGGCCGTCAAACAGATAAGGAGCCGTTCGCCAGACTTCTTTTAATGTTGGAGTATCCCAACCTTTTTCAAATTCCACATCGTCACCAATTACATGCATCTGACAGTCGGTATAATATGGGCCGCTGTGACAGTAGTCGCAATTATATTTCTCGAAAACGACTTTCCCTTTCTGGGCTTTTTCAGACAGTTGTCCGTCTATCAGATAAGGACTGGGAACAGGTTTCAGATGTTTCAGGTATTCGTCTACACATCGTGCCATGTCTTCCGGTACTTCGTTAAACTGAATGTATTTATAACCAGCTCTGACTGCTTTTTCTGCATTCTCCCGGATACCGGAAATCATGCTGGGTGCCGTCACATGTGAAAAAAGCATGCTTTTGCAGTTTTTGGGGTTTCCAATGCCGTCATTCATAAGATCCCAGTTCAGTCCGTCAGTTCGTCCGTCTCCGGGATGGCATCCGTTACACGATTGCCAGTTTTGGAAACAATAAGTAGCATCATTGAAATATTTTTCTCCCTTATCGATATTGCTTTCTTTTCTATTTTGTACCAAAGCGGTAGCTTTTATGTCAGTCATGTTTTTCAGATTGACAATATTCAGAGTATCCGAAAAATAAGTAGGTATGTAGGCTTGACCGTTTTCGACGGCAAAGTCTCTGGGCCCATTCCCTTGTAAAGGAATTCTCTGGCGTAATCCTACCATGAATTTAAGGTCATACGATAAAGAGTTTTTGTCGGCAACCTGTTGGTACTTGGCAAAAAAGGCGGGATAGTCAATGACACTGATCTCGTGTGTTCCACTGTGGGAAATCAGTATCTGTTCCGCAGTACATACCACGTCCCATATTCCGGCTGCTCCTCTGTCTGCCTCATCCAACAGGACAGAACCTCCGTAGCTTAGGTCGTTTATGTTTATGATACTCATGGCACTTGTATTCATCCATCCTTGTTGCAACTGGCTGGTCGGAATCTGAAAGCGTCCTAAATTGTGGGTAACGAAAACGAAATTGCCGTCAGGACTGATGGCTATTCCGCGTAAAGCGTTACTGCCGGTGGCTAAAGGTATATCTTTGATTTTTTTGAACGTTTGTAAATCTATGACTGAAACAGCTGCCGTTACATAATCCTGATTGGCTCTTCCTGATGGCAGGAAGTTGGCTACGAAAAGGTACTTTCCATCGTCTGTAGCAACCGCATTTTTAGGTTCTCTAAGAACATTTACTTCACGGTTGACTTTCAGAGTTTTGAGACTGATTTCCGAGACAGTTGTCTGGAATTGGTTACATACGTACAGGTATTGCTTGTCTTTACTGACAACCGGAGAACAGGCCCCCCTGCCTGTTGGAATGAACAGAATAGGCTTTTCCTGGTCAGGAAGAATGACTTCAACCCCTCCTTTGGCAAAACTGGTTGTAGCATATATTTTTTTCCCGTCTGTTGCGACTCCCGTAGGAGGCTCGGTTGTTTGCCAGCATTTAATGCGTTCTTTTCCATCAGGTGAATATAAGGAGACGGTTTGGGTACCTTTTTCGGATGTTAGTAGTTCTTTTCCGAAAAAGGTGATATCGGTTATATACAAAGGTGCTCCTTCAGTTAGGGAGCTATCCTTTGTCTGGAAACTCCACAATCCTGTTGCCAGAATTGTGGAGATCATGCATGTATACAATGTTCGTTTCATATAATGATATCTTAAAGTTGGTCTTTATCATAAGTCTTTTCCCCGTTGTTGATGCATTTGTTGAAGGCTTCGTTGTTCTTCAGCTTTTCTGCATATTTGCGCAACATGGCCTTGTGGCGTTCGCATGGTACCAATTTGCTTTCAATATCACCTCGTGGTGTCTCTTTCAGGCGTTTCTTTCCGGCTTTGATGATAGTCAATGCTTTTTCATATTTTTCTTTATCCTGACGGATGTCGTCCAGTATAGGACTTAGTTCCGGACGGTCGAAAGCAACTTGTGCTTGTAGCTGTCGCGAAAAGTTATTCAAATTCCACAAGCTGATTCCTGTAAGTTCGGCCAGTTGGTTTACTTCTTCATTGGTTAACGGGCATCTTCCGGCCAAAGCATCATCGAAGGCTGATTCGTAAACCGGATAATAGACTCCGTTCAGGTCCATCCAGGTATATAGAATTTCTTTTTCTTTGGAATTGAGTTTTACCCCTTTATGTCCGTTATCGATGATTTTGGTAAGTTTGCTGGCATGACTTCCCCAGGAATATGCCTGTTGTATTTCGGCCGGCCCTCCTCCTACAAGATTCACTATTTTGTTTACATACAGATTGACGTACGCTGCATTGAAAAAGGGATTCATGTCTTTGGCTAATACCAGTTTCTTCCGGTCATTGACATCGAAGTCATGACATTTGACGCAATGTTTGTCTAATATGGGTTGTACGTGTTCCATAAATGAGAATTTGAATGGTTCTTTTCCCATCCATTTGTTAAGTTCCACCGGTTTCTTGCTTAAAGCAATCGGACGTTTAGGCATCGGGACAGGTATGCTGAGGCGATCTTCATGGCATCCTACGCAACCGTTTATTTCACCAGGCATCAAAGACACTCCGCTTCGCATGGACTGAATCATTTTCTTGTCTTTATCCAGTATTTGGAAGTATACGTGTTTTCCGGCTGGTACGATAAAGCTGGCCGAACCGTCTTCTTCGATAGGTACTTCGCCCAAAATCTGCTTGTTTTCGAAGCTGTGCCAGTTCATGCCCGGTGCTTGTTCTCCCTGGCCGAACCATCCTTTTATGGTCCAGGTTCTTTTCTCTGGTGATTCAACCACACGTAGCCATTTGGCTTCTCCTTTTTTCACGCCGGCCATGTGAGTTCCTTCATATACATTTTCTACATAGAAGCGTCCGGTATTGTCTTTGAAATTACGCATGGTGGGCAGGATGACAGGCTTTTCTCGTGGTTGTATGATTTGCGGATCGTACAGACTTTTGTCTCCTTCCAATATCAGTTCTTCCATTCCATCCGGTCCCAGCAAGTAGATACCTTGTTTGGAGTCCTCGATGTTCCAGTCTCCTCTTTTGAACCAGATTGTCCGTGAGGCTAACAGATAATCTTTGTTCACAGGAAAAGGATCCTCAAAGAAACGGTCTATCCATTTAAACGAATCCAGGTCACCGTTACCTACTATACCAATAGCTTCTTTGGGCCATATCTGTACGACAGCATCCCGTCCGTCTACCCCTTTTTTCCGATCAATGATAGCTATAGCTCCCCAAGGGCGATCGTGGCATGAACCGAATGTACATGCTACAAGATCTGTTCCTGGTATTTGGCGTCCGTCAATGACTCCTCCCGGGCTGGCGGTATTGTTGCCATAATAAATAGAGTGTTTGGTTCCGTCCGGATTGACGGTCCATAATCCTTGTGCGTCACCGAAATTGCGGTCCACATATTCCCATCGGTCATACAGGATACGTCCGTCGTTGAGGAGTGTCGAGTGTCCTTCGAACAGGGTACTTACACCAATTTGTGTGATGTTCGAGCCGTCGGCGTTCATTCGGAACAGGTTACCCATAATGTGACGATTGCACATGCAATATTTGGGTTGTCGGGTAGAGGTAAAGACAATACTTCCGTCGGGAAGGTAAATGGGATCTATATCCGATATCCCGGTAGCCGATGTCAGTTGTTTCAGGCCTGTTCCGTCCAGATTCATTTCATAAATGTGGTAAAAATCTTCAGGTGACTTACGCATCGAGAAGATTACTTTTTTACCGTCAAATGAAATTTCCGGATCGCGGACTATTCCGTTTTTGAGTTCTATCAAGGTACGTGATGTACGGCTGTCTACATCATATATACGCATTGCGCCACCCGGTGCAAAACTTTTTTCATTGATCTCGCCATATTGAAATAAGGTAGCTGTGTTATGATGGTCGGGAGCATATTGGTCGCGTTCGATGTATATGATTTGTTTGCCTGCCAATACCTCTTTAGCTTTTCCGGAAAGGTATATACTTTTCTTGGGCAGTTGTGCCCGACTGGTGGTATTTACGGTGAAAGTACCACATGTTGCTAAAAGCAATGCTACGATAGGGAATGATAATTTCATGATATTCTTTTTATTTTTTACGCAAAGAAACACAGATATTCCGGAAATCATTTTCATTATTCTTTCAAATCCTTTAAAAATAGCGTAAAATGGGGAAAAAATCTGGTCGTTCCATTTTTGTGACTGAAGCATGTTTCCTTCTGTTTTCGAATGGCTTGTTGTATACAGTTTATGCAGTTTGAATACATCCGACAAAATATATTACCGTATAGTGGCGGAGGTCGCTTATTATCGTATCGAATGTTGCCTGCTATCGCATTGAATGTCGCCTACTATCGGTCCGAATGTTGCCTACTATCGGGGATACCTTTATGAGTTACTAAAAATATGTATTTAAATCAGTTGGTGTACAGTGATTTATGATTGTTGTGTGGATGAAACGACTATTTGTGAATGTTTTTCATAAAATTCTACTCTTTCGTGGGATGTAGTCAACCCCTGGTGTAACGTCTAATAGCCGGAACAAAGTAACAGTCCGTGCCAACACTATAGCTAATGAGTGTATGTGAAGGTTTTCATGACAGACGGACAACGTAGTGTAAAATTGACCAAAGCTGTCTTGGATAGACTGCAAAAATGGTAAATGCTCTTCCTCCTGTTATGAGGAATCGGTAGAATTTTGAATATTTTCGAGTCTTGAAAATGCTATTTTTCTATCATTTCCTTTTCAAATCCTCCTATAATGCCATTTGCTTATGCATCTGGCTTGCTTAAAACAATGGATATAGCTATTTTTGATTCGGTTTCTACCAGATGGAGCGAAACATTCGAAAAATATATGGAAACATGGTTTATAAATTGATTGATGGTCTATATCTATGAGAACACTTCTTTCGGTTTTTCTTTTGTTCTTTCTCTTATTTCCCTTATGGGGAAAGAGTGATAATAATGCGGTTTACTTTCGGTGTTATTATGAAAAATTGAATCTTCCTCAAACAAGTATATTACAGATAATTCAAGATGGGAAAGGATTTTTATGGTTGGCAACAGGGCGCGGAGTCTATCGGTTCGATGGCAATGAAGTAGTACCGTTGTCACAGATTTTGCCTAATTATCGTAAGGAATTGAGTGGGTATATACCTTGGATTATGATTGACGACCATGAAAATTTATGGCTTAGCAATGGATATATTTATGAGTTGAATACAGGGAATATGTATCAGAATACCATTGCCGGAGAACCGATGCTGAATGCCCCTCTGATGGATAGGCAGGGTAATTTCTGGTTCAATCATCATGACAGATATGTCAAATATGACCGTAAAAACAAACGGTCGGTATCTGTCGAGGCACCAGTCAGTTCTGGTTTCGATAAGTCCGAGCATTATGTTTGGGGCATTTCTGCCGATAGACAGTTGTACCGTATGTCTATTGGTGAAGGAGATATTGCCGTTCTGAAATATGATCTGGCCCAATGGCAGATCGATGAGATATCTGTTATACGTGCTGTCAGCGATGAAACAATATTGATCGGATCTAAAACGTCAGGATTATGGCAATACGATGTTCGTACACAAACGGCTCATCAGATATTTTTCGAGAATTACGTACGCGATATATTATGCTATTCTTCCTCAGTTTGTTGGATTGCGACAGAAAATGGGATCTATTTGTATGACATTAATTCCCATAAGGTTGAGCATTGGCGGAAAGATCCTCATGATGTATTTGCAATCCAGGACCATGCTATCTATTCCTTTTATAAGGATCGTGAAGGAGGAGTCTGGTGTGGCAGCTATTTCAGGGGACTTTCGTATGTCCCTAACAGCCAGTGTAAGTTCGAAAGTTTCAAGCCGAGTAAGAAATACCCTGGGCTTGAGGGAACGGTTGTCCGGGAGTTCTGCAAAGATGCGGATGGCAATTTGTGGATTGGAACAGAAGATTATGGATTAAATTGTTATAATTTGGCTTCTGGTACTTTTTCCAATTACTCAAAAGGCAACGGATTGGGAACAAATAATATCCATGGACTCTGTATCGATGGAAACGAGTTGTGGTGTGGGAGCTTCGACAATGGCATTGAAATTTTTGATGTACGTAGCCGGAAAGTCGTTCGTTCCTTCAAAGCCAATGATCCCCAGAGCAATTTGAAGTCCGATTTTGTGTTGTCAGTTATGAGGGCTAAAGACGGAAAAGTTTGGATTGCTACAGATATGGGTGTTCAGAGTTACGATAAAGACAAAGGACGTTTCAGCGATTTGTATAAAGGTATTTCTCCATGCAGTCAGATTTATCAGGATGAAGAGGGTAATATCTGGTGCGCATGTTCGGGAGAGTTGGCATGTATTACAGTTGGAAATGAAGTGAAAAAGTACAGATTGAATGACGGATCCATTCAGTCAGTAATGGAAACTCGTGAACATGAGATATGGGTGGCTACTTCCTCTGGCATTGCCAGGTTGGATAAGTCAAGAGGAAGTTTTGTCAAACATGTCCTGTCCGATCAGAACACAGCAACAAATTATGCTTATCGCATTATACAGGATGGCCAGGGTTTCTTTTGGATATCAACAGCATACGGACTGATACGTTTTCAGCCCGATTCTCAATCATCGTATGTGTTTACTTCTTTGGAAGGATTGCCCGAAAACCGGTTCAATGTGAATTCTTCTTTCCAGGATAGCAACGGTATACTTTATTTCGGTACGATCAACGGTTTTACTTCTTTTGATCCCACTTTGCTTTTGCCAAGCAAGGTGGTGCCCCGTCCGGCACTAACCAAACTCTTATGTACAGGAGCGAATTTGGAACGTACCATCTATAATATATGTGACAATTCATTTCAAATCGATTATACCGAGAACAATGTTACTTTCGAATTTAGTTCCTTTACCTATACGGCTCCCGATGCTTTGCGTTATCGCTATCGGTTAGAACCTTTGGATAAAAGCTGGCATATTCAGCAAGGCAGTCTGCCTTTTACTTATCCGAGTCTTTCTCCCGGCCGATATACTCTCAGACTTCAAACGACCGATTACAATGGCGAATGGGCAGACAATGAGATGTGTTATCAAATAGATATTCTTCCTCCATTTTATGCATCCTGGTGGGCTAAACTCTTGTATGGATGCTTGTTGGCAGGTAGTATAGTACTGATACTTTGGCGGTGGCATAATGGGATGAAGAAAAAGCAACAGATTCACATTCAGGAAGTGAAAGATGCGACGGAAAAAGAGATCTATCACACCAAAATCAATTTCTTCACCACCATCGTACATGAGATTCGTACTCCTCTGACTCTAATCAAGGCTCCTTTGGATAAGGAGCTGGAGAAGAATCACAGCGAAAATCTTTTGCTGGTAGAAAAGAATGTAGACTGTCTTCAGAATCTCTGTACTCAGTTACTTGATTTCCGTAAGATGGAATCTGAACAATTGCAGTTGAATTTCGTCAAGACCAACTTGCCGGATTTGTTGAAGGCAATTCTCTACCGTTTTTCCGGTCAGATGAACGAAAGTGGACTGAAGTGTGAAGATAATCTGGATCAGATTATCCTGGAAGCTCCTATCGACCGCGAAGCTTTTACAAAAATAGTAAGTAACCTGTTGAATAATGCTGTGAAGTATGCCTGCCGGCAGATTCGAATTATATTATCTGCCGATACTGATCATTTTTATCTGTCTGTTCTCAATGATGGTCCTCAGATTGCGCAAAGCGATCGCAGTAAGATTTTCAATATGTTCTATCGCACAGACGATGCCAAAGAAAAAGAAGGTACCGGCATTGGATTGTCCTTTTGCCGGTCATTGGCAGAGATGCACAATGGACGACTGGAACTTGTTGATGACAAAGAGTACACACATTTCAGACTGACACTTCCGATGAAGCAACAGTTGGTTTTCTCGATTGAAGCTGTGACGGATGAAGAAGAATGGGAAGAAACAGAATCGAATGAGGCAGAACACAGCGATATAACAGTCTTAATAGTGGAAGACGAACCAGAATTGCGTACATTCCTTAAAAAGGCCTTGTCCGAATCGTATCGGGTTTTGGTCGCAGCCAACGGGGTTCAAGCAATGGAGATAATCGGTAAAACTTCAGTCTCTTTGGTCGTTACCGATGTGATGATGCCCAAGATGGACGGGTGCGAGTTGTGCCGGGCTATCAAGACCAATGTTGAACTTTGTGGCATACCGGTTGTAATGCTGACTGCGAAAAATACAGTTGAGGCTAAGTTGGAGGGCTATATGGCTGGTGCCGAAGAATATATTGAAAAGCCTTTTTCTATGAAATATCTGTCGGCACGTATAGCAGCTATTATTGATAAAAAGAAAAAGGAGGCCACAGCGCATTTCGAATCACAGCCAACTGTGAAGATTACTAATCTGGTCAGTAAGTCCGATAAAGCATTGATGGAACGTTTTCGTAAGTTGGTAGACGAGAACCTGACAAGCGACAAATTGAATATTCCGTTTTTGTGTGAGCAGTTGGGAGTGAGTCAGACTACTTTCTTCCGTAAAATGAAGTCGGTTATGGAGGTATCACCAAATGATTATATCCGTATGGCACGTGTAGAGCGTGCAGCTTCCATATTGCTGGAAATTGAAGACGTACGTATATCGGATGTTGCTTATGAACTAGGCTTTTCCAGCCCTAGTTATTTCACGCGTTGCTTCATACAACATTATGGCATGTCTCCCAAGGATTATGTAGCATTGAAAAAACAAAATTTGGCAAATAAAGTCGAGTAAAAATATTAATAAAAGAAGATTGTCTATGAAAAACTCATTATTACTGTGTTGCTTTTTCCTTATTTCTTTGGTGGGATGGAGCAAGTCTGTGGATGACATGGTATATTTCCGGTATTATTTTGATAAGCTGAATCTTCCTCAAACTACCATTCTTCAGATAGAGCAAGATGCGCGTGGATATTTATGGCTGGCTACAGGGAAAGGTGTTTACCGGTTCGACGGTAATGAAGCTGTGCATCTGGCCGAAATAGTTCCCGAACATGCAGAAGTCCTGAAGCAATATACTGCTTGGATTATGGCCGATGAAGCTGCCGGAGTTTTGTGGATGAGTACAGGATATGTATTCGAGTTCGCAACAGGCATTGTAAGAGAAAACAAGATTTGTAGTGATTTTATGCAAAATCCTCCATTGCTGGACGGTTTAGGAAATCTATGGCTTAGTTTGTTTGATAAATATGTAAAATATACCCCGGATTATACATCCAATTCAGTTCTGGAAGTTCCGGTAGGGGTAGGGTTTACCCAGTCGGAACATTACGTTTGGGGAGTATCCAGGCTCAATGTATTGTATCGCATGTCGATAGGCGAGGGGAGCATTTCGGCTGTACAATATGATTTGATGCATTTTGGCATGGGAGAAATTACAGTGATGTATGCGGTCAACGATGAATTGTTGCTGATCGGAACAAAATATGCCGGAACCTGGCTTTATGATGTTCGGAAACAATCGGCACGACGAATCTTTCAAGAAAACTATATCCGTAGCATTTTGGCTTATTCCCCTTCGGTTTATTGGATTGCCACGGAGAATGGCATCTACATTTACGATATCATTTCCGATACAATAAAGCATTGGACCAAAGATCCTTATAATATGTATACTCTTCAGGATCATGCTATTTATTCATTCTATAAAGATCGTGAAGGAGGCGTCTGGTGTGGTAGCTATTTCCGTGGTTTGTCTTATGTTCCCAACGGATTATGCCATTTTAAGTCTTTTAAGCCCTGCAGTCAATATCCCAAACTGCGCGGAACTGTTTTTCGGGAGTTCTGTCAGGATGCAGAAGGACGTTTATGGATCGGCACCGAAGACGGTGGTTTGAATTGCTATAATAAGAGAGACGGAAGTTTTATGAACTATTCCAAGGTAAACGGTTTGGGTACTAATAATATTCACGGACTTTATTTGGATGGCAATGAATTATGGTGTGGAAGTTTCGATAATGGTATAGAGATATTTGATATTGAAAAACGTAAGGTTGTACGTTCCTACAAAGCTGACGATGGAATCAGCGGATTGAATTCCAATTTTGTTTTTACGATTTGCCGTATGAAGGATGGGTGTATCTGGGTTGGAACAGACAGGGGAGTGCAGCAGCTCGACAAAACTACTGGGACTTTCAAAAATGTCTTTCCCGATATTGCTCTGTGCAACTATCTGTTTCAAGACAGTCGGAGGAATATCTGGTGTGTGACGGGAAACGGTCTGTATTGTATAACAGACGATGGAAAACGGACAAGATACAATCTAGGAGCAAGGTCCGTTCAAGCTGTCATGGAAACTACCAATGGCCAGATCTGGGCAACAACCTCGGAAGGCATAGCTCATCTTGATCAGAAGAAAGGTGATTTTACTGTTTATTCTTTGTCCGATTTGAATGCTGCTACCAATTATACCTATCGTATTGTGGAGGATGGCCAAGGCTATTTTTGGATTTCCACTTCCTATGGCCTGGTTCGCTTCCATCCTTCTACGCGTTCTTCTTATGTGTTTACAGCTTCGGAAGGGCTGCCCGAAAATCGTTTTAATGTCAGTTCTTCTTTGCGCGATGATGAAGGAATCATTTATTTCGGCACTATCGATGGCTTTACGTCTTTCGATCCTACTTTGCTTTTGCCCAGTAAAATCGTTCCCCAACCGGGGCTTACGAAGCTGACGTGTACAGGAGTCAATTCGTCGCGTACCATTTATAATTGGGAAGACAGCATTTTCAATATTGAATATTCAGAGAACAATGTGACTTTCGAGTTAAGCACCTTTACCTATACAGCTCCCGATGCTTTGCGCTACCGTTACCGGTTAGATCCCTTGGATAAGAGCTGGCACGTCCAGCAGGGATATGCTCCTTTGACTTATCCCAGTCTTCCATACGGCAAATATACGCTTCGTATTCAGACAACCGATTATAATGGCGGATGGGCAGCCAATGAAGTATGTTACAAGATCAATGTACGACCTCCTTTCTATGCATCCTGGTGGGCAAAGTCATTTTATGTTCTTTTGTTTTGTCTGTGCATAGCATGGCTATTGAAGTTGTGGCACGACCGGATGAAGGAAAAACAGCAGATTCATATTCAAGAGCTGAAAGATGCAACAGAAAAAGAAATTTATCATACAAAAATCAATTTCTTCACGACCATTGTACACGAGATCCGCACTCCTCTTACTTTGATTAAGGCTCCTTTAGACAAGGAGTTGGAAAAGAATCGCAGTGAGAATCTTTTGTTAGTAGAGAAAAACGTAGACCGTCTTCAGAATCTTTGTACTCAGTTGCTTGATTTTCGTAAGATGGAATCCGAACAACTGCAATTGAATTTTGTCAAAACCAACTTGCCCGATTTATTGAAAGGCATTCTTTATCGTTTTTCTGCTCAGATGATCGAGAACGGGTTAAAGTGCGAAGACAATCTGGATCAGATTATGCTGGAAGCTCCTATTGACCGCGAAGCCTTTACCAAGATAGTAAGTAATTTGCTGAATAATGCAGTAAAATACGGCCATCAGCAGATTCGGATTCAGTTGTCTGCCGATGCAGATAATTTCTATTTGTCTGTTTTCAATGATGGTCCCCGCATTGCCGAAAGCGACCGTGGCAAGATATTCAATATGTTCTACCGTACGAATAGTGTGCAGCAGAAGTTGGGCAGTGGCATCGGCCTGTCTTTCTGCCGTTCGTTGGCCGAGATGCACAATGGCCGGTTAGAGCTTGTTGATGATAAAGAATATACCCATTTCAAGCTGACACTTCCATTGAAGCAGGAAGTGGTGTTCTCTATCGAAGCAGTGTCGGAATCTGTTTTGGATGATGATATAAATGATCTTGGCATTGCGGATAATGAAGAAATTACAGTGCTGGTTGTTGAGGATGAGCCCGAATTGCGAACTTTTCTCAAGACGTCTTTGTCGGAAGTGTACCGGGTTCTGACTGCAGCCAACGGTCTTCAGGCAATGGATATTATCAGAAAAACACCTGTATCTTTGGTTATCACCGATGTGATGATGCCTAAGATGGACGGGTGCGAGTTATGCCGGGCCATTAAGACGAATGTCGAACTGTGCGGTATACCAGTTGTGATGCTGACAGCCAAGAATACGGTCGAAGCACGTTTGGAAGGTTATATGGCAGGAGCTGAAGAGTACATTGAGAAACCTTTCTCCATGAAATATCTTTCTGCCCGTATTGCAGGCATTGTGGATAAAAAGAAAAAAGAAGCCAAAGAGCACTACCAGGCACAGACTGGTGTTCGTCTGGATCACCTTACGAATAATGCTGATAGAGTTTTGATAGAAAAATTCCGCAAGCTGGTCGATGAGAATCTGACAAACGATAAGCTGGATATTCCTTTCTTGTGCGAGCAGTTGTGCATGAGCCAATCTACTTTCTTCCGGAAACTGAAGTCAGTATTGAATGTCTCTCCCAACGATTATATTCGCATTGCCCGTCTGGAACGTGCGGCAACTATCCTGTTGGAGAATGATGAAGTGCGTATCCGTGATGTGGCTTACGAACTGGGCTTTTCTACTCCAAGTTATTTTACCCGTTGCTTTATGCAGCATTATGGTATGACTCCGAAAGACTATGTAGCGTCAAAGAAAAACGAAAATTCATCCGCGGACTGATTGTATAGTGGTAGAATTCTTTCAATTTTATATTCAAATTCTGCTATTTTATGGTTAGGGACGTTTTCTTCTATTAACGGGTAGGATTTTTATCCTGATTCGACCGTCGTTTGTATTCCTTTGTGTTGCAAATAGCTGTGTAGATTTCAGCTATTGCAATTATAGTTAACCAATAATTTAAACTATTTTATTCTTATTCTATGGATGAAAATAAAAGAAAAGGGTACAGACGCGGTCGGATGCTGTTGTATAGCTGTCTGGCTGTGATGTCTTTGGGGGCAATGCCGGAAAGTTCATTTGCTTCTTCGGCCGCTCCTTCGGTTTATGAATTGCAACAGCAGCAGAGCCGGAAGGTAAAGGGTACTGTGATTGACGAAACGGGACAACCATTGATTGGTGTTTCTATTCGGGTGCAAGGTTCCGGTACGGGAGTAGTGACAAATGTAGATGGAGCCTTTGAAATTTCTGTGAAGACAAACGATCGTCTGGAGTTTACCTATATAGGTATGCAGAGCCAGACAATTAAGGTAGGAGCACAGAAATTTATTAATGTGACTATGCACGAGGATAGCGAAGTCTTAGATGAAGTCACTGTAGTAGCTTATGGAACACAAAAAAAAGAAACGCTGACTGGTGCTATTTCTTCTGTTAAGACAGAAGCTTTACTTCGTTCTCCCAATTCAAGTGTGGCAAATACTTTGGCAGGACAAATTCCCGGATTATCTTCTGTTGCTACTTCTGGTCAGCCAGGTAGAGAAGATCCTTCTATTTTTATTCGTGGAGTCGGATCTTTATCAGAAGCTGCATCTACGCCTCTTATTTTAGTTGATGGTGTGGAACGTTCATTTTTCCAAATGGATCCTAATGAGATAGAAAGTGTCACTGTTTTAAAGGATGCTTCTGCTACAGCTGTATTTGGTGTTCGAGGTGCTAACGGAGTTGTTCTTGTAACTACACGTCGTGGTGAAGAGGGAAAAGCTAAGATTTCGCTAACATCTTCCGTGGGTATTCAACAGCCTACGCGAATATTGGAAATGGCGGATAGTTATACTTATGCGACATTGTTTAATGAAATGAATGATAATGATCAAATGTCTAAACATACATTTGATGATTATACAGTTGAGCGTTTCCGACTTGGGGATGAACCGATTATGTATCCTAATACTAATTGGAGAGAGTATTTGATGAAAAATACTTCAGTACAGACCCAACATAATGTTAATATATCGGGTGGTACGAAAAATGTTCGTTACTTTATTTCTGCCGGCTTTTTATTTCAAGACGGTTTAATGAAACAGTTTAAGGAACTGGACTATAACAATAATTACAATTACACTCGTTATAACTACCGTAGTAATCTTGATGTAGATCTGACACCTTCTACTTTATTGAAAGTCGGGTTAGGAGGAATTGTTGGTGTGACTCATTCTCCCAATGCTACCAATAACGTTTATGACCTGTTTCATATTCTGGATATGTCTCAGCCTTTCGTTAGTCCCGGAATTGTTGATGGACGTTTGGTGAGAACCGATAGATCTAAATATCCAGGTATCATAATGGATGATACAAGTAGTGGATTGCAAAGATATTATGGAAGAGGCTATAACCAAAGCACTCAAAATACAATGAATATGGATTTGGCTTTAAGCCAAAAACTCGATTTTATAACCAAAGGCTTATCTGTAGAAGTAAAAGGTGCTTATAACACATCTTTTACAAGATTGGTAAGCCGAACTGGTAATGTTGAAGCCTTGGTTCCTTATTATAAGTCTTCGGTCGATAACCCTTCAATGTCTATGGATGATCCGTCATTTGATAAAACGATTGTCTATAAGATTGATCCGGGTACTACGAATCAGCGTTTGCAATATGGTGAGGATAACAGCCAGCGTGCCCGCGATTGGTATTTTGAGGCTAGCATACGCTATAATCGGAATTTCAACGGCCATAATGTAGGAGCTTTATTCCTGTACAATCAAAATAAGAAATATTATCCAGGATCTTGGACTTCTGTTCCTACTGCTTATGTTGGATTTGTGGGTCGTATTACGTATGATTATCAATCAAAGTATCTTGCAGAAATTAATTTCGGTTATAATGGCTCTGAAAATTTTGCTCCAGGAAAGCGCTTTGGAGCATTTCCTGCCGGATCTGTCGGTTATGTCATTACAGAAGAAGAATTTATGAAAAATCAACATGTTATAGATTTTCTGAAGTTGAGAGCTTCTGTCGGATTGGTTGGTAATGACAATATGAGTGGTAATCGTTTCCTCTATTTACCAGATGCATACGAAGTAGATAAAAGTGGTGAGTTTGGTGAATGGCGCGATAAGTTATTTGGTTACAATTTTGGTTACAATAACTACAATTCTATAATGGGAGCTATTGAAAGCCGTATTGGTAATCCCGATGTAACATGGGAGAAGGCTTTGAAACGGAATTATGGTATTGATGTGAACTTTTTAAGTAACCGACTTCGAATCAGTGCAGATGTATTTTTTGAGAATCGAAAGGACATTCTGATTAAGCGTAGTACAATTCCAGCTTTTTCCAGTCTCTCTTCCTCATTATTACCTGTTGTGAATTTGGGAAAAGTCAATAATAAAGGATATGAAGTAGAATTGAAATGGAATGACCGTATTAAAGATTTCAATTATTGGATAAACACGAATGTTACTTATTCGAAGAATAAGATTATTGAGCAGGATGAGGTTGAGCCGAACGAACCTTATATGTGGAGTACCGGTAAGCCTGTAGGAACTATTTTTGGTTATGTTTTTGAACGTTTCTATAACGAGGATGATTTTGCATCTGATGGTACATTAAAAGAAGGGTATGCAGATCCGGGAACAGTGGTCCACCCTGGTGATTGTAAATATGCTGACTTGAATAATGATGGAGTTATTGATACGGACGACGTTAAAGACATTGGGTACCCAACTCGTCCTGCATACACATTTGGCTTAAATTATGGCTTTAATTTTAAAGGTTGGAGTTTTACTATGAATTGGGCTGGAGCAGCGCAACGTTCTTTATTGTTGAGTGATAATTTCCGTAAACCTTTTAATGGTGGTTCATCTGGTCTATTGATGTTTCATGTTGATAATCGTTGGACTCCTGAGACGGCAGAAACGGCAACAATACCTCGATTCTCATCCAATAGTTTGAATCATAATACCTTGACATCATCTCTTTGGGTAAAGGATGGCTCATATTTCAAGCTGAAAACAGTACAATTAGGCTATACATTTACAAAAGGTATTATATTAAGAAAGTTGGGAATAACTCAGTTGGGAGTAACTCTAAGTGGTTATAATCTTTTGACTTTTGACAAGTTTGGTATTATGGATCCGGAATGTAATCCTAATGGAAGTAACACATATCCTATAACTAAAATATATAATTTAGGATTAAATATAACTTTCTGATTAAAACATGATATGATTATGAATAAATATTTACTTTTTGGCGTTCTCTCTTCAATGCTGCTTGTTGGAACTGCATGCGAAGATTTTAAATTTGGAAATGATTTTTTGGATAAACCTATAACAACAGATATTACTATTGATACGGTTTTTAATCATAAAAAATATGCCGATCAGATATTGGCACAAGCTTATCATTCTTTACCGGATTTTCTTCCGAAAGATGGAAGATTTGCATGGTCAATGTTGGATTGCTTAACCGATATAGGTGATTGTGTCGGATCAGGTGGAGCAGACCGAACGTATTATGCAGGACAGGTAACGGCTGCAACGGAGGTTGGATTGATGCCATATCGTTTGACTGATGCAAGTCTTCAGATAGACTCACCGACTTCTGGTATTCGTATATGTTACATTTATTTGGAAAATGTAGATCGCGTACCTGATATGACAGAAGCAGAAAAAATGATACGTAAGGCAGAAGTCAAGGTGATAATAGCCTATCATTATATGGATATGTTACGGTACTATGGTGGTATGCCTTGGATTGATAAGTCATATAAACCCAGTGATGAACTGAAATTTACGCGCATGACCGTAGAAGAGCACGTTAATAAGATTGTAGAACTCTGTGATGAGGCTGCTGGTATATTGCCATGGTCGGTAAGCGCTGAAGAAGAGGGGCATATGACTGCTGCAGCAGCTTTAGGACTAAAAAACCGAGTTTTACAATTTGCTGCTAGTCCGTTGTTCAATTCAGAGCAACCTTTTTTAGAAGGCGAAGCCTCGGAATTGCATTATACGTGGTACGGTAATAAAGATAATACGCGTTGGCAAAGGGCACTCGATTCTGGTTTGGAATTTTTGGAGGCAAATCAGCAAAATGGGGATTATTATAAATTGGTAAATACAGGCAATCCAAGAGAAGATTATTTGGCCGGCTATTTCAATCGTTGTAATCGTGAAGTCTTACTTCCCACACACCGATATACTACAATTAACCATCAATGGTTCTATTCTTTGTATGTTTTAGCATGGGGTTGGACTTGTCCGACTGCTGTATATGCGGATATGTTTGAGATGAAGGACGGAACTCCGTTTGACTGGAATAACCCGGAACATGCCGCCCATCCTTTTTTCGATGAAAATGGAGAAATGGTTAGAGACCCTCGAATGTACGAGACATTAATCGTCAATGGTGATAAGTTTAGGGGAAGAACGGCAGAAATTTATCAAGGAGGCCGTGAAACTTGGGAAGGAACCAGTACAACCTTAGGAGCCTTGACTTATAATGGGTATGGTATGCGTAAGTTTATATTGGACCAAGATACTGAACTGTTCGGAAAATTTTATCAATGCCCTCATATTCGTATTGCTGAAATTTATTTGGATATTGCCGAAGCAATGAATGAATTGGGAAAGGCTAACGAGAAAGATCGTTTTGGACGTGATGCTTACGACTATGTAAATTTGGTCAGAAATCGAGTTGGAATGCCTGAATTGGATCGTGAGAAATATCCGGCAGGTGAAGATTTACGTAATGCAATTTTGCATGAAAGGGCTGTTGAATTTGGATATGAAGAGGTACGCTATTTTGATATCATCCGTTGGAAAAGGGTCGATTTGCTCCGTACAGAACAATATCGCTTAAAAGCAACTCGAAATGCTGATGGAAGTATGACATACCGTAAAGATACAGATATGAAATATCCAAATAGAATGTGGGTTGAACGATGGACGGATCGTTTTTATCTTCTTCCGATTCCTGTATCAGAAATAAACAAGAAATATGGTCTGATTCAAAATCCGGGATGGGAATAATGTATATTCTATGTATTCTTAAAATTTTGTAATATAATGAGGACGAAATATATACTGATAGTTTGGTGTATCTTAATATTGCCGACTATAGCTTTTGCACAATCAGATTTTAATGAGAGAGAAACTTCCGCCATTTCAGTGATAAAGGCGGATGATCTGGAGAAAGATGCATCTCCAAATCCTTATAATACATTGTATGGCTTGTTGCCGGGTTTGTCAGTATTGCAACAAAGTGACTGGAATGCTAATCCGAATTTGTTTTTGCGTGGCAGGCAGTCTCCGTTAGTGGTAGTTGATGGTTTTCCCCGTTCTTTGGACTTCCTGTCTACTGTTGAGATAGAATCGATAGAGGTTTTAAAAGATGGAGCTGCTACTTCTATATGGGGAACACGTGGTGCCAATGGAGTGATTTTGGTAACGACTAAACGGGGTAAAAAACAGAAACGTGATATATCAATTAACTACAGTCATGGTCTGGGATTGCTGATTAACCAGCCTGAAATGGTTGATGGTTATACCTATGCTATGGCACGCAATGAAGCGTTGTATTATGATGGACTTGATTTGCAATACAGTCAATCAGATTTAGATGCTTTTCGCAGTGGAAAATATCCGGAACTATTTGCGAATACGGACTGGGCAAATGAAGCTTTAAGAAATCATACAGTCAACAATCAATTGGATTTGACCTTTTCCGGAGGAGGTGAAAAAGTTAGATACTTTACAGCGTTGACATATAAAAATGATTTTGGTGTGCTTAATCATCAGTATACTAAAAATGAACGTTATAATTCGCAGTATCGTAAGTATGAAATGAATTTGCGGATGAATTTGGATGTAGATTTGACACCTTCTACTTTGGTAAAGTGGACAATGTTGGGACGTTTGAAAGAAACTACTCAGCCTCGGGATTACGATTTTTCTTTGATATACAATACTCCGTCTGCTGTTTATCCGGTAAAGACTGCCAGTGGACATTGGGGAGGTGATTTAATATATACACGAAACCCTATTGCAAGTTTTTCGGATTATGGTTATCATAAAGAAAATCCCCGTGCACTGTTAGCTGATTTGCGCATTTTACAAGATTTATCATCTATTACTCCGGGATTATCGGCTGAGTTTGCAGTTGCATATGATAATTATGCTGTTTACATTGATGAGGGAGTTAAGACATATAGCTATGAAGTAAATTCCCCTGTATTTAATGAAAGCACAAATGAATATGATCAAAATTCTGAAATCTATGGAACAGACGGTGCTTTGAGCATTAATTGCTGGGGCATGAGCAACCAGTATGTATCTGCTAATATAGAAGGCAAAGTTTTGTATAATCGTACATTTAATCTTCATACAATAGATGTTGGCGGTATTTATCGTCTGGAATATTATTCTGCTCTCGGACGTAACAATACAAATAAAAGATTGTATTATACTGGTACAATAGGTTGGGATTATTCGCAGAAATATATGGTTGATGCTACATTTTCATATGTTGGGACAAGTAGATTGCAAAGTGGAAACCGATATCGTTTTTATCCTTCAGTTTCTGCTGCATGGCTGATATCCAAGGAAGATTTTATGCAGAACCTGTCTTTCATTGATTTTTTGAAGTTACGTTGTTCATGGGGGCAAGCTGGTAGTGACGATATTGCTTATGATTTGGATAAGCATTACTGGTCTGGCTATGGCAATTATTTTTACGGCGATGGCAATATTTCAATGGGAGGTATAAAAGAGGGCACTCCTGCTATTAATAACCTTACTCTGGAACGTGTGAATAAGTATAATGTAGGTATCGACCTTCAATTACTAAAGAAATTATCTTTGACAGCTGATGTGTATATGCATAAATATGATAATACATTGATTGATGTTTCAAATTTGTATTCGTCAGTTTTTGGTAATTCCATACCATTACAGAATATGGGTAAATCAGAATATAAAGGATTTGAATTATCGGCAACGTGGAGAGATCAGATTGGCAAAGACTTGAAATATTATGTAGGTGCTAATGTATCCAGAGTCAAAAGCGAAGTCATAGAAAATGGTGAAGGATACAAGGAATATGCTTATATGTCGGGAAAAGGGCTACCTGTAGGCCAGATTTTCGGTTTGGAAGCAATCGGTTATTTTAATGACCAGGAAGATATTGATGCATCTCCCCAACAACAGTTCTCGACAGTGTCTCCGGGTGATATAAAGTATAAAGATCAGAATCAGGATAATGTTATTGATTATAGAGATGTTGTTGCTATCGGGCACTCAGGTTCTATCCCTGAATGGTATGGTGGTTTGCAATTGGGACTGGAATATAAAGGTTTCGGAATAGACCTCTTGTTTCAAGGTGCTGCTGGTCTGAGCAGATTACTGAACGCGTCGAGCGTATATCAGCCATTACGTAATAATACAAATGTTTCGAAATGGTATATGGAAGATAAAATCCGTTGGACAGAAGAGACTAAAGATGTAGCTAATATGCCGCGCCTTTCAACTTTGGACAATGCAAACAATTACCAGACAAGTACACAATGGCTTGTGGATGGCAGTTACTTGAAATTACGTAATATAAATGTCTATTATAATTTGCCTAAGAAATGGATCATGCCGTTAAGAATGGAGAATTGCCAAGTTTATTTGCGTGGAAATAATATCTTCTCCTTGGATCATGTACCTTATTTGAACTGTGAAAGTATGAGTGTGAATTATCCTGATATAGCGTCTGTCTATGCAGGAGTAAATATCAAGTTTTAATATTTGTATGTTATGAGAATCAATAAGATATTTCTTTCGATATTTGCAAGTTGTTCATTGACAGCTTGTAGTTATTTGGATTTTGACGAATCGGTAGGCCAAACAAAAGAAGAAGTTTATTCTACGTTTGATAATATTCGTCAATTGGTGACAGGAGTTTACTCCTTTCTGCCTCAGGATTTCGGAGTTATGGGAAATGCACTCCGGGAGTCTGCTTCTGACAATGCTCTATATGTATGGAATACAAGCGCTGTATACAAGATCTATGAAGATAAATGGTCTCCTTCTATTACTATCGATGATGTTTGGGGAACTATGTATACAGGGATTCAGGCTGCAAATTCTTATTTGGAGAATTATAATGAAGAGTATTTGGAGCGGTTATCTTTGAATGCTGATTATAAAGAGCAGATAGAGAAGTTCAGAATGTATCCCTTTGAAGTACGGGCTTTGCGTGCTTTCTATTATTTTGAATTGATAAAACGCTATGGCGATGTACCGTTGGTGACCAAAACTTTGCAATTAGATGAGGTAAACAGCCTGAAAAGAACTCCTTATACGGAGGTTGTTGATTTCATCGTTCGTGAATGTGATGAAATAGCCCCTCAATTGCCTATCAGACAGAATGACTTTTATTTGGAAACCGGCCGTGTGACTAGAGGTATGGCAATGGCTTTGAAAGCAAGAACGTTGTTGTATGCAGCCAGTCCGTTGCATAATGCATCCGGCAACCGGGAATTATGGAAAAAAGCGGCAGAAGCTGCATATGATCTTATAGAGACAGGATGGTATAGCTTACCCAATATTGATAATGATCCCATTTATGATGTAAATGGTGGAAATGAAATCTTAAAATCTTCACAATTGATATTTGAACGTCGTAATGGTGATAGTGACAGTTTTGAACGGCTGAATTTACCTATTGGCTTTGAAGGAGGAAATAGTGGTAACGTGCCTACACAAAATTTGGTAGATGCTTATGAAATGGCCTCTGGCGAGCCGTTCAGTTGGGATAATCCTGAACATGTGAAATTTCCTTATGAAGATGAAAACGGAAACAAGACCAGGGATCCTCGCTTTTATAAGACAATTGTTTATAATGGTTCAAAGTTAATGAATACGGTAGTAGAAACCTTTGAAGGTGGAAAGAATGGTTTACCTTTGGTCGGAGCAACGCCGACAGGCTATTATTTACGGAAATACATTAATGAAACAGTTTCATTATCACCGGAAAATCCTATAAGTAAACCCCATCATTATATTTTGTTCCGGTATGCAGAGATTTTGTTGAATTATGCTGAAGCTATGCACGAATGGCAAGGAGGAAATAATCCTGATTATACAGATAATGAATTTCCACTGTCTGCAAGAGCGACTCTTAATATGGTACGTAATGCTGCTAATATGCCTGATATTACGGAATCAGGTTCTGCCTTTACAGAACGACTTCGCAATGAACGACGTATAGAACTTGCGTTTGAAGACCATCGCTATTGGGACATTCGCCGTTGGAAGATGGGTGAGAAAGTTCAAGACATATATGGGGTTAAAATAACGAAATCGGGTACATATACTAAAGTTAACGTACAAAAACGTATTTGGGACGATAAAATGTATCTGTATCCTATTTCTCAACAAGAAATCTATAAAAATCCTCAATTGGGACAGAATGAAGGGTGGTGATGAATGATTGTCTGTTTCCGATTTAGATTTTAGTAGTAATCTGATTTGAAGAAAGTAAAATTGCTCAAGTTTCGTATTTGCGAAACTTGAGCAGATGCCCCCCCCTTATTTTTCCCTAGTTAGGAAAAAATTTTTTCCTAACTGGGGAATTTTTTTTTCCTAACTAGGAAAAAATATTGGGAGAAGACAACTCGTAAAACTTGCAAACTTGCAAAACTTGCAGCCTCCTCACACACACACACACGCGTACGCGCGCGTATAGGAGAAAGCGGGGAATAAGTGCGGATAGTATAGTGAATGGCATCAGCAACGTAAACATCCGAACCCCTACGCGTTGTCTATCCTTCATCCCGTTTTCATTTTTAATTATTCTTTTTTTTATTCTCCACGTAACATCGGTAGTTAGCCGACGCAACAAGCAATCCCGCCGGGTATGACAAGCAATGTCGCCGGTTTCTACAAGCAATGCTGTCAGGTTGTGAAAGAAAAGCCCACAGGTTGGGTGAGCAAAGCCTACGAGTATGACAAGCAAAGCCCGTGAGTATCACTTGCACGGCTCGCGAGCCGTGCTTACAATACTCGCGAGCCATGCAAGTGATACGAGACACTGTTTGTATGGTGCAGCGTAGGGCAGGCTTTGTTTCTGTTTTTTCCTCTCGCGCGTACGCGCGTGCGTGCGTGTGAGGAGGCTGCAAGTTTTGCAAGTTTGCAAGTTTTGCACCCATCAGTTCTCTCCCTATCGAATGTCTGTTAGAACAAAAGTATCATTAATGCGGACATCATAGGTTGGCGTTATTTGCTTGGGAAAGTTGGGTAGATATAATAAAATCCTGCCAAAAATATGATATGATTGTTCTTTTAATAGACTCTGATATTAAATCGTCTGCAATTATATAGAATAGATGAAGGCATAAAGTTCGGAGAAGTGTATCTTTGGGATGATAAAAAAGGGGGCTTCGACTTGTCTGCTTGTTACTCGTTAACTGCAACTTGAACTTGCGAATTGAAAAATCGACGAAGTCAAAGTTGAGTTATGTTTTTCTTGCCATTTCAGTAAAATCGCAGACCTTTGCAGAGAATGGAAGAGCGTTGGCATTGCAGTAACGGCAAAGAAAGTGTATAAGGCAGCAAGCTATGCCAAAGAATAATGAGTGTTAGAAATGATTTTTAAATTGATAAAAGATGAATGTAAAGACGTTTTTGTTATTTTGTTTATTGGGTTGGGGAAGTATTGTGGCTTTACATGCCCAGCAGCGCTTATCCCAGCTCGACTTGAGTCGTGCGTCTCAGACTTATGGTACACCCGTTGTAGGGAAGTCGGTGACAGGAGAAGAGGCATTTGTTGATGGTGAAAAATGTGAGGATCCGGTGGGGGTATATACTGAAAGTATCATTCGGGTCAATGTAAAGGGGTATGGAACAAAATTGTCGGGAAAGATCGGTGTGGCCGATTCGAAGATTGATTACGATGCTCCTGAAGTGACCTCATTGCCGCAGCCGGACGGAACACGGGTGTTCTATCGGAAGGTAGGCGAACGGAAATATCTGGCTGGAGTGGAGGATAAGGACCGGGTGATGAACAAGGGCAGTGTTTTGTTTCGTGTACTGGGCGATGGTAAAGAACTGTTCGCACAGAAAATGACAGCCGGCGAGAAGATGAAGGCGCTGGATGTGGATATACGGAAAGTGAAGAGGTTGGAACTCCGGGTTGAAAATGGCGGAGACGGATATAGCGGTGACTTTGCCGTGTGGTCGGGAGTCAGGATCGATTATGACAGTTTTCAAGCGTCGTCCATTTCTACCGAAGCGGTTGATGAGGGAGAGGCTGTATCTGAAGAAAACTGGAAAAAGATGTCGGCCAAGTTGAAGAAACTGCCAGTTGCGGATTATCCTGCGATGAAAAGGAGTGCTACAGATTGGTTGTTGGCTTCTGACAATTACAAGGCGGAAGTGAGAGCCGGAAGAGATGGTAAATCTATCGTCATCTCCAACGGTTTGACTGCCCGTATATTCCGTATTGTTCCCAACCTGGCTACGGTAGATATTGTCAATCAGATGTCGGGCGAGAACATGTTACGGGCAGTGAGCGGGGAAGGCGAACTGGTCATCAATGGTGAAAAATGGTACTTGGGAGGTCTGGAAGGGCAGCCGGAACGTGGTTATCTGAAGTTGGAATGGTTGGAAGAAATGACTGCAAAAGACCGTTCGTTTGTGGTGGAAGACTTTGAAGTTACCGATTCTATCCGTACACTGGACTGGGCTCGTAGCCGCTGGGCACTGAACAAGAAGCTGCCGACGGGTAAATCGCTGACTTTTGTTTTGCGTGGTGTGGATGAAGTGAAGAACCTTAAGGTAAAACTACATTATGACATTTATGATCATATACCTGTCATCCGTAAGCATATGGAAATTTTCAATGAAGGGAAGGAGAAGGTCAATCTGGACTCGTTCAAGCTGGAACAGTTGTTTTTTGCCGAACCAGAATCGACGGATGGTGATATGTCCAAACGTTACCTGCCTAATATCCATGTAGAGAGCGACTATACGATGGGAGGAACTTTTTGGGAGTATGCAACAGATAAGACCGAACACTGGACTACGGATAAGGAATATACTTCTCAGTGTAACTACGGACTGAATACCTTGTGTACGTTGGAGGTATACAATGAGGTAGGACCGGATGTAGAGGTAACGCCTGATAAACCTTTTTCTTCGTACCAAGTGTACGAGATGCCTGTTGATTCGTACGATCGTGAGCGCAAGGGGCTTTTCTTGCGCCGTTTTTACCGGACAGTGGCTCCCTGGACTACGGAGAATCCTATCTTCATGCACTTGACTACCATTGACGAGCAGACGGTGAAGCGGGCTGTAGACCAGTGTGTAGAGACGGGTTACGAAATGATTATCCTTTCTTTCGGTTCTGGTATGGATGCTGAGACGACTGATGAAAAACATATTGCTTATATCAAGTCGCTGGTCGACTATGCCAAGTCTAAGGGAATAGAAATGGGAGGTTATTCATTGCTTGCCAGTCGCTGGATCAGCGATGAGGTGGATGTTATCAATCCTACTACCGGTAAGCGTGGAGGAGCTTTCTTTGGTTCTGCCCCTTGTCTTTGTAGCCAGTGGGGAGTGGACTATCTGGCTAAAATCAAGAGTTTCTATGAGAAAACGGGATTGACTTTGCTCGAACATGACGGTTCTTATCCAGGCGATGTCTGTGCGTCTACTGTTCATCCTTATCATAAAGGTTTGCAGGATTCGCAATGGAAACAGTTCGAAAGAATAACAGATTTGTACCATTGGTGTCTGTCAAAGGGTATTTCGCTAAATGTTCCTGATTTTTATTTTCTGAACGGTTCGACCAAAGTCGGTATCGGATATCGGGAGGTGAACTGGTCGTTGCCCAGAGACCGTCAGCTGATTCACAGCCGTCAGGTGAACTATTCGCATACCTTCGACCGTATGGCTTCTTCCTGTTGGTCGTTTGTACCGTTGGTAGAATACCACGGAGGTGGGGCTGCTGCTACGCTTGAACCACTGAGTGAACATCTGGAGACTTATTATCAGATTATGATGGCTAACTACGGTGCCGGTGTGCAGGCATGTTATCGTGGACCACGTTTGTACGATACAGATGAGACCAAAGCCTGTGTGCAGAAAGTCATATCCTGGTACAAGCGCTACCGGGAGATTCTGAACAGCGATATGATACATCTGCGTCGTCCGGACGGCAGGGATTGGGACGGCTTTGTCCATGTGAATCCGACACTGAAGGAAAAAGCACTGGCTATGTTTTTCAATCCTACCAGTGAGGTGATAGAACGTACCGTCAAGATACCTCTTTATTATACCGGATTGACAGATAAAGCCCGTATTCGTGTGGAAGATGGTAAGGTGAAAACTTATCGGCTGAACCGTGACTATACGGTGGAGATTACGGTTCGGATACCGGCTAACGGGCATACGTGGCTGGTGGTAGAGTGATTGTTTTTAGGCACGGATTACGCGGAAAAACGCAGAGAAAGAAGAATAATCATCCCTGAACTTCCGTGTAATCCGTGCCTAAAGGAAAGTGCTTTCTGACATTACTTGTCAAGAGTCGCAGGATACTATGTTGGGCATTCTAATAATGGATATTACGCCGCTAATGTAGATGTTTACGAGCCTAAAGTCCATGTTTATCTACTCTATATTCATCATTTTCATTTAGATCAACGTCCTTTTTATGTATTAGTTTATTGCCCAAATAGATTTTCTTTATTTTCAGGTCTCCTTTCAGCACTTTGATGCTTACAGCAGAAGCATTGATTGTACAGGTTCCCCATGCATATCCGTTGCTCCAGAAATATGTTCCTGGATTGTCAGTAAAACGGATTGTTTCATCAATAGCCGAATAATGAAAACCGCTCCAAGCAATGATAGCCGACCAACTGGCCATGGAACGGGCATAATGATGTCCGCACTCTGGCTCGCTGAAAGGATTTCTTTTGGCTCCGTTGTGTCTGTCTCTGATTGCTTTTATGCACCGAAGCGCATCTTCCGTCATGCCTTCATAAAGCATACCGGTGGCGGCGCAATATTCGAAGCCGGTCATCACTTCGGCAAAATAGGGGAAAGGAACCTTTAACCGTCCTTTGGGCCACGATGCCATCAACAGTCCGGATTCATTGCCCATGGCATAAGAGCGCATGTTGTTGAAGTGGCGGCTGAAATCGTTCACGTAATTGTATTTCATTACACTTTCCAGTGCTTTGCGTACATGTTCTTTATCTGCTAAATAACCCAGTCCACAAATATGAGCCATATATTGTCCTACAAGTTGGTCTACCAGGCAGCCTTCCCCCAATTGATAATCAGGCACTGATGCAGTGCTATCTGAGAAATCTATAAACTCAAACGTCTTCGGGTCTGTGATCCGATGTATATAATATTCTCCGTTGAACAGTTGCTCGTCCATCCAACGGCTACCTTGATTGAACAGGCGATGACACTTTTTAGCGAATGCCTTGTCGTTCATGGCATACGCCATTTCTTCGGCCGCTCTTAACGCTCCCAGGTACCAGAAACCCATTTGAGGATTGGGACCGAAGTAATTTACGTCCATTGTATTGTGTTGCGAACCTTCCATTACACCGTCTTCATTGCCGTCCCATCCGCCAGCGGTCCAAGCATAAGCAAGTACTTTTTTAACCTGTTTCCAATTCTCGGAAAGGAAACGGGAGTCACCAGACAGTTGCCACTCCCGGTAGAATTTCATGATACATCCCATCTGTCCGTCGGCTGCAGCAGCGTTACCTTTGGAAGCTTCTGTCAGGGGTAGGGCGGCCCTGAAGTTCATCAGTCCATTCTCCTTGGTGGCATAGTTGAACTCCACGTCCCTCATGCTCCGGGCTAAGTCGCCGAAAAGAAAAGCCGTAGCCGTCTCGTAGTTCCATACATGCGTACAGGAACCCTGGCAGGAACCAAAACGATCCATTACACCTTCCCAACCCATCAGATGCCCGCTCGGCAGGCGGAATACGGTTTGGGACCGGAGGACGGACAAATTGAACAAGGCGGCTTCTTTTATCTCGTCGGGATAGGAACTCGATAGGAAAGCATTGACGAAACGCAGTGTCTCTTCTTCAAGCGAAGGCATGCGTGGGACAATATTTTCAGCAGCCGCCCACGCGTCCTTAAATTTCGTGCAATAATAGTTGCCTACCACCGTTTCCGACCATGCTTTCCTGTTGGGGAAGCACCAGGTCAGAAAGAAAGAGAACGTTTCGGTGGCGTGGGGACGGATGGTTTTCTTCACGGATAAGGAAGCCATCGGATCCTGATCTGTCAGTTGGTGGACAACGTTCAGTTCACCGTCGGCACTGAAATCATCCCAAAAGTCCAATATGGCATTGCTCCAACTGTCGGCAGTGGATGACAGGCGGTAGGAAACACCGTCTGTTGCCTGAGTAACCAAAGCCATGGTGCCGTATGCTGGGTGGTCGTGAGACACTCCATTCGAGAAAAAGTAGATGCCGCGCAGGCCATCCGTTTCCCGAAATTCGTTTCGGTTGTCCTTGGCTCCGACGGGGATGAAATCTCCTTTCCAGTCGTGTATATACTGGCTGCCGTCTTTTCCGATGAAATTACGGATTGAGCCACAAACAGATACTTCCATCGGCTGGTCCGTCAGATTTCGGACTTCGTAGCTCAGCACTGCTACTGGCAGGCCACTGTTCTCTGCATCAGCAGGGATCAGCGGGTTGAATCCCTTGACCACTACTTCTACCGGCAAGTCCTTGTCCGAAAGTCGGGCCTGGCCGAAAGGATAGGCCGCGTCGAACGAACAGGTTCCGAAGCGAGGCAGTCCGTGATGGTTGACCGGACGTCCTTCGTAATGCAGGTATTCATGGTCGTAGAGTGGGCCGCTCAGCAGTGCTGTATGCGAATTTCCTTCTTGTTCTGCCACATGAATGGCGAAAAAAGGCGCATTATTGCCTGTCGTTACGGTGCTATAGCCTTTGGCCGGGACGTTCATGATTTCCCAGTCTCGCAATTCGCCACGTCCGCCAAGTGAGACGGTTCCTGTACCGATTCCTCCTAAAGGGAGGGCGATGTGATACAAATGGTTCTCATCATAATGCTTCAAGGACGGCCATTCTGACGGCGTCCATTCTTGTGCCCAGATAATTGTTGGCAAGAGAGCCAACCATAACATGTTTGTTTTCATTGTATAATTCAATATGCTGTTGTTTTAAGTTAAAGATCATCCAGAATGATTTTTATGAAGAATGCTCCTAATACACTGCGGGCCTGGAAATCGACCATGTTTCCTGTGGTTGTTTCATACCAGTCGGACATGGGTACCCTGCTTTGTGTTTCTGTCGCATACTTATAGAGTGGAGCAATCAGTTCCCGGAAGTTTTCTTCCTTGTCGGCCAAAGCTGCGCTCCACAGAATCCAATCGGCTTTGGTGTAAGTGGCCCGGCTGTCAAGAGGAAGTCCGTAGCAATTCATCTTTTTCAGATAGAAAGCAATTTCTTTTTGGTAAACTTCTGGGTTGAACAGGTTCAATCCAAGATACTTGTCCCAAATCAGGTTGTATTTCTGGCTCCAGGATTCGGGTTGGTCGAAGGCTAACCGATAGTGGTCGGACGCGAGTCCCATTTGTTCCCATTGTGCTGCCATTTCTTTGGCTTTGTCCAGGTATTTTCGCCCTGTTTCCTTATCGTTGTTCATGACGGCCATTTTGCCGAATGCAGCTATGCCAATGATGCTTTTGATACTTAGGTTGCAGTTGTGGGCTGAATGTCCGGCAAAGTCATCCGTGCATAATTGGTTGTCCAGATCAACTCCTTTTCCGACTAGATAATCGGCCCATTGTTTCAACAGACTCCAATGTCTCATGGCGTACTTTGTACTTTTTTCCTTTTGACAGATGGCTGCGGTCAGAATCAGCATGTTACCGCTTTCCTCGACAGGCATGTCTGCGCCGTATGTCTGTCCGTTGGCTATGGGGTAGGTTCCCACATCGTGAGGAGGAAACGGTTTGTTCCAATGATAGTGTTCACAATATTCATAAATTGGGTTTAGCAATGCCTTGCAAAGCTCCAGGTTCCCATACAGGAACAGGGGAATGGAAGGATAAGTGATATCGACGGTACCGACAGAACCGTTGCTGAAATTTTCTTTGGACAGAAAAAGAAGGTTGCCATGCGGACTTTGTATGAGCTTGTGTGCAGCGATAACTTGCCGGTAAACCATGGAACACAGTTCGGCGTATTCTTGTCCGCCGGTTTTTGTAGCCTGCTTCAAAAGGCGTTGATCGAATGTGGCGCATTGATCGTAAATCTCTTTTTCCTGTCGGGAGGCCAGGTAGAGAATTTCGTCAATATCACCTTCGTGGGTCCAGAATCCTTTGGTCGGTGTATGAAAGTATTCGATCGAATAGATGTCGTCATATCCGATGATGGCTGTTCCTTCCTGTTGTTTCTTCATCGTATGTTGATAGCACAAATTCTGGCTATTGTCGATGAACAGTCTGCTGTCTGGGTCGGAAGAGGTCAGGTAGAGATAGCCCCAATCGATGCGGACATCGTCGCCCTTCTTGCCCAGGATTTTCTGGTCTTGACTTCCGGCTGTCAGTACGGTCATGCCACGGGATGTTTGCCGTTCTTGGGTGATGAACGGCTGGCCCGGATAGTTCAGGCACCATCGGGGAGACAGGCTGAAATCGATTTCGGCAGAATGTTCTTGATTGTCGTTGAAATCGATTTCGTAGTGAATATATCCGACAGGACGGCACATCAGGCTCAGATTGTTCATCAATAAAGGGGAAGTAAAGGTTAGCTTGAGTGTAGCAGCACCGGCGGTAAACCGATAGACGGTTTGTGTGGGAAGAACTTCCACACTTTGCTGCAAGGCTGTGACTGGATATTCTTCCTGTGCCTTTTTGAGGCTGGTAATACCGAAATCGGTGACGCCTGCCCAGTCTTGACTATGGACATGGGCGCACAATACGTTTTTACCTTTTCTCAGAAGTCGGCGCAGCTGTTTGTCCATAGGGATCTGTCGGGTCGTTTTCCAGTTGGATACGGCTTCCGTCAGTTTTTCACCGTTCAGATAGAATTCTGCAGACTTGTCTATCGTAAACTGTAGATAGAGGGAATCGGAAGGAAGATTATCGTCTAAAGTGAACTCACGACGAATCCAAATATCTTCCTTATCGGAATCCCAAGTCGTTTTGTTGTAGGGCATTCCTGGTTTACCGTATGAGCCTATGCCTTTTTTCCAGTTCGTATCATCAAATTGGAGGGTATTCCACTGGGCGGAAGGTGTATGGCAGGTGAAGGAGGTTTCTGTTTCGTTGACTTTCAGCAGTTCAAGAAGGTCTGCCCAGTCGTTTTCTGTTTTTCCCATGAATCGGTAGGGTTGTCCGTCTACGGTAAGTATGCCTTGTAACGGGAACTTTTTTCCGCTCCAGTGACGGATTGTAGAATGATAGAGGGTATCTGATACTGACCATGCGCTGATGTAAGGGTCGATGGTTATCAAGGGGTATGCAGGAGCTTTAGGTGCTCCTGCATAGTCTTTACCGTATAAGGATGGTAGAAACCCTACAAGTGACAGGCAGAGAAAGAGAGTGTATGTTTTTATGTTGCACATATTATGTTGTAATCAGAATGGTGTATTAGTGTTGTTGAGATATTGTATCGGTCACGTAGAAGCGGAATACGACCGTATGGTGGTAGGTTTCTCCGGGTTTCAGAATGGTACTGGGGAAATTCGGATGATTGGGTGAGTCCGGAAAATGCTGTGTCTCCAGTGCCAGGCCGCTATATCTGCGGTGCAGGTCACCTCTTTTGCCGACATCTGTTCCGTTGATGCAGCCTCCGTTGTAGAATTGGAGTCCGGGTTGATCGGTCAGGATATCCATGACAATACCGTTGGACGGCTCGTATAAGGTGGCAGCTTGCGAAAGTGTTTCACCGGTTTTGTCCAATACAAAATTGATGTCGTAGCCTCCTCCGCCGAACTTCATCATGTCATTTCCGTCTTCGCTGGTACGTTCGCCTATCTGATGTGGTGTACGGAAATCGGCTGGAGTACCTTCTACGGGGATTATTTCACCGGTAGGGATGAGTACGCTGTCGGTTGGAGTGAAGTGAGATGCATTGACTTGCAGATAGTGGGAGTTGATGCTTTGAGTGGTTGTTCCATGGAGATTGAAGTAAGGGTGAATTGTGGGATTGTAAGGGGTCGGTTGGTCTGTTGTAGCTGTATAGTCAATCTGAAGTGCATTGTCTTTTTTCAGTGTATAGGTGACATGGGTCATTACGTTTCCGGGATAGCCTTCTTCTCCGTCCGGCGAGAAGTAGGACAAGGTAAGGCTATTATTCTCCGGCGAGTATTGTGCATCCCACATCTTATTCCAGAATCCGTCAGTTCCTCCATGCAGGTGGTTGGGACCGTTGTTGATGCTAAGCTGGTAACTGTGGTTGTCCAGCGAGAATCTTCCCTGGGCGATTCTGTTGCCGTATCGGCCTACCAACGGACCGGCATAGACGTCTTCTGCTTTCAGATAATCGCGGATACTCTCGAACCCCCATACAACGTCAGTGGGAGTTCCGTTTCTGTCGGGAACGATCAGGCTGACGATTCTGCCTCCATAATTGGTGATTTGTACAGCCATTTTTGCATTTCGAAGCGTGTAAAGGCTGTTTTGTTTCCCTCCGATAATGGTATCGAAGCATGATTGATTTTGCATAATCTTCTCGATTGCGGATGGCTTTCCGCCACGGTTGCAACTACAGAGGGTTGCGCAAAATAAAGATGCTAAAACAAGTTTGATTTTCATGATAGTCTTTTTTTAGAAGTGATAAACAAAGATATAAGTTTGTAATGACACAGTCTTGTACAATATTCCCAGAAAATGGCAGTATTTTTTCGAAATGAGTCTTATGGGGGCTGTAGCGGGTGTTGGCGGTGAAATGGTTGAATAGTGACAGATTTTGGGCAAGAAAGTGACAGACATTCTTTGCCGCTCTCTGTATATTTGTAATCGGAAAAAACGTTTTGTGAACATGAAAAATACAAGTATCTTATGCGGAGCTCTTCTGTTGCTTGCAGGAGCATGTTCCCCTGAAATGCCTGTTGAGATCCGGCAGACAGACCGCATTCCGACAGCAGAAAGAAATGTGAATTATGCCAGTAACCGGGAACCATTGATGCCACAGCAGTTTATCAAGTTGCCGGCGGGAAGCATCAAGCCCGGAGGCTGGTTGCTGACCCAGTTGCAACTACAGAAAGATGGGCTGAACGGTCATTTGGGAGAAATTAGTGCATGGTTGCAGAAAGAAGATAATGCCTGGCTGAAGTCAGGAGGCAAATGGGGATGGGAGGAAGTCCCTTACTGGCTTCGAGGGTATGCCGGGTTGTCTTATCTGTTTGAAGATAAAAACATGTTGGACGAGGCGAAAATCTGGATAGAGGCTATCTTGAACAGCCAGCGCGAGGATGGTAATTTTGGTCCTTATACAGAGGTGAATGGTTCGCAGGATTTTTGGCCGAACATGATTGCCTTGTGGATTCTGCAATCTTACTATGAGTATACGGGCGATAAGCGAGTAGTTGACTTTATGACCCGTTATTTCCACTTCCAGCTGACAGTTCCTGATGAACACTTCTTGAAAAGTTATTGGGAAAACAGTCGGGGAGGAGATAATCTGTGGAGCGTGGTGTGGCTGTACAACCGTACGGGAGACCGGAAACTGCTGGAACTGGCGGAGAAAATACATCGGAATACGGCTAATTGGTGCAAGGCCACGGAACTGCCTAACTGGCATAACGTGAACGTGGCGCAGGGATGTAGGGAACCTGCCACTTACTATCTGTTTGCTGGCGATAAAAAACTGTTGGAGGCCAGCTACAATGTGCAAAGTCTGGTAAGACGTGCTTTCGGACAGGTGCCGGGTGGTATGTTCGGTGCTGACGAGAATGCACGGATTGGCTTTTTTGACCCCCGCCAGGGAACCGAAACTTGCGGATTTGCCGAACAGATGGCTTCGGATGAAATCATGCTGCTGATAACGGGCGACCCGTACTGGGCGGAAAATTGTGAAGACATTGCTTTCAACAGTTATCCGGCGGCATTTATGCCCGATTATAAATCACTTCGATATATTACGGCTCCCAATATGGTGATGAGTGACAGCGAAAACCATAAACCGGGAATAGATAATGCAGGTCCTTTTCTGGCGATGAATCCTTTCAGTAGCCGTTGTTGCCAGCACAATCATGGATTTGCCTGGCCTTATTATGCGGAACATCTGATACTGGCAACACCAGACAATGGAGCAGCAGCCGTGCTGTTCAATACTTGCGACGCAAGGATAAAAGTGGCTGATGGTAAGGAGATTGTTATCAGGGAAACTACCGACTATCCGTTTGATACCCGGATTGGTTTTATAATGGAGATGAAAGACGACGGGGTGAACTTTCCATTCTACATACGTATTCCGAAGTGGACACGTAATGCGACGGTCAAGGTGAACGGGCAGGATATGGATGAAGACTTGCAAGCCGGTAAATATTTGTGCATCGACCGGGAATGGAAGAATGGAGACAGGGTAGAGGTAGACTTTCCGATGGAAGTTTCTGTCCGCACCTGGCAGGTGAACAAGAACAGTGTCAGTTTAGATTATGGTCCGCTGACTTTATCGCTCCGGATTACAGAAAAATATGTAGAGAAAAACAGTGCAGAAACGGCTATCTGGGATTCGCAATGGCAACAAGGAGCTGATGCGTCGCGGTGGCCATCGTATGAGATTTACCCGGAGAGTCCTTGGAATTATGCATTGCAAGTGGGCAGTGTGAAGCTGAAAGAACGCCGGAAGCTGCAACCCGGTCGAAATCCTTTCACGCAGAGTGATGTCCCGTTGGTGTTTGAAGCACAGGGCAGGCTGGTACCGGACTGGAAAATTGACGAATACAAGCTGTGCGGTGTATTGCCTTATGAAGATGTAGCGAAGTCGGATACATGTGAAACCCTGGAACTGATTCCGATGGGAGCCGCAAGATTACGTATTTCGGCATTTCCTACTTGTGAATGAATGGTGTCAACTGTATTCTGTATTTTAACTTTGGATTGGCATTATTGATGAAGTTCTGAAACTTAGCTAATGATGAATAGACATTTATTGTGGATTGTGGCAGTATGGGCTGTATTGCCATTGTTCGGGCAAGAGAAAAAAGATGAAGTTACCAATGCTTTTCTAGATCTGCAGAGGAAAGGAGAGTTTGTTTCCGGACACTCTCAGATGCAGATTGCCGCGGGGACAGAGGCGGTAGTCAGGTTGCTGAATGAAAAACCGGATTGTGGCTACTTTCTGTTTGCAGAAGATCGTTTTCATGATATTGTGCGTACGGATAGTTTGCCGGAAAGATGGCTGGAGCGCCGGGCTTCGGATCGTACGGTTCTGAATGTGCAGGCAGCTCCGGGAGAGTTTCTGACCTGGCAGGTGGGAGTGTATGCCCCTTATCAGAAATTGGATGACATCAAGCTCAGCTTTTCTGATTTCAGAAAAAAAGGGGGTAAACGCATCGAGGCAAAAGAGGCACGATGCTTTAATGCCGGAGGAGTGGATGTAGCAGGCCATGTGTTCTCGAAAAGGATAAACGTGGATAAAAACAGCATACAAGCGTTGTGGATGGGATTACAGATTCCGGATGATGCCGAAGGTATTTATTCGGGAATGGTAACCCTGAAACCGGAGAATGCTCCCAAACAAACGTTGGCTGTGAATATAGAAGTGAAGGGAGAAGCTGTAGACAATGGAGGTACCGATGACGGATGGCGGAAGAGCCGGCTGTTGTGGCTGGATAGCCGTATCGGAATTGCGGACAAACCAACAGCCCCTTATGTCGCTGTAGATTATCAACGGGGAGTTATTTCTTATTTGGGAGGAAAGATACGTCTGGCCTCTGACGGATTTCCTGAGAGTATTGTGACAAATTATGATGAAAGCAACAGTCTGGACCGTCGGGTACGGAATGAAATTCTGGCTGAAGGTATCCGGATGGTTATCGAGACGGATGGCGGCATTGAAAAGCTGAAAACGGGGAAACTGCGTGTGACGGAGCAGAATGATGCACAGCTTACATGGAAAACGGAACTGAGCAATCGTAATTTTGTGATAAAGGTAAACGGTACTTTCGGGTTTGACGGATTTTTCCATTACAATTGTGAGGTGAAGGCGTTGAAAGATTGTAAAGTGAAAGACATAAGACTGGAGACTGCCTACACGGATTATGCATCGGTTTATTGTATGGGGTTAGGGCAGCGGGGTGGCTTCAGACCCCGGAACGGGATAGACTGGAAATGGAATACTGACAAACACCAGGACAAAATATGGATGGGGAATGTCAATGCCGGATTGAATTTCACCTTTATGGACGAACGATATGTCCGTCCTTTGGTCAATGTCTATTACAACCTTGGCAAACTGAATTTGCCTGTTTCCTGGGGAAATGAGAATAAAGGAGGAATCCGCATTTCAGAATTGGAGGGGAAAGTCAGACTGATGGCATATAGTGGTGAACGGAGCATGAAAAGTGGTGAAACGTTGCATTACAATTTTAATATGCTGATTACACCGGTGAAACCTTTGGACTTGCATAAGCAGGCGACGAACCGTTTTTACCATTCGAACAGTGATTTGAGCGAGAATTATGTAGGGGAAGCCTGGAAGGCAGGAGCTACGGCTATCAATGTCCATCATAAAAAAGATATATACCCGTTTATAAACTATCCGTATTATGATGCTTCTATTCAGGATCTAAAGGCTTTTGCAAGGAAGGTGCATGAACGGGGTATGGGGATGCGTCTGTATTATACGACACGTGAACTTACTGTGAAGGTGCCTGAGTTGTGGGCTTTGAGAAGCTTGAATAATGAGATATTGCATGACGGACCGGGAAACGATACCCGTACATTGATTCATCAGAACGGTCCGCATGAATGGTTAAAGAATAACTTGAAGGAGCACTATATTCCAGCCTGGTTTAATGCTTTTAATGAAGGAAAATATAAAGGAGAAATGGATTTGTCGGTGATAACGACTTCGGATAGCCGCTGGAACAATTATTATCTGGAAGGGCTTGACTGGATGATACGGAACATAGGATTGGATGGCATCTATATTGACGACAGTGCCCTTGACAGACAGACTTTGCAACGGGCACGCCGCATATTGGATGCTGATGGAAAGGAACGTCTGATTGATATTCATTCGTGGAACCATTTTAATCAGTGGGCCGGCTATGCCAATTCTCTACACATTTATCTGGAACTGCTTCCTTATATTGACAGGACTTGGATAGGCGAAGGTTTTGGAATGGATAATACGGCAGATTTCTGGTTAGTGGAAATGAGTGGCATTCCGTTCGGACTGATGAGTGAAACGCTGGATGCCAAGAATTTGATGAGAGGGATGGCATATGGAATGCTTCCACGTTTGCCATGGAGTGGAAATCCTGTTCCGATGTGGAAATTGTGGGATGAATTTGGAATGAAGGATGCCAAGATGGTGGGATACTGGGATAGCCGGAATCCGATCAAATGTAAAAGTAAAGAGGTGAAAGCCACTCTGTTCTGCAACAATAATAAGAAACAGGTCATGCTGGTTCTGTCGAATTGGAGTAAAGCGGAACAGACTGCTGAGTTTGACGTTGACATGGACAGTATGGGATGGAAGAACTACACAGTCAGAGTGCCGGATATAGAAGGGTATCAGACGTGTGGAGGAAAAGTTTCCTTGAAGGCGGAAAGTGGAGCAATAGTAATAATTGATTATCAATAATAATAGAAGAATACCATGAACAAAAGAAAAAAAATAGGAATAATGTCAACGGCTTTGCTACTGATGCTGTTGGCCGGAAAGGCGGGGGCGCAGGAGGTATCGATGCAGTCTCTGTTGAGAGAAATGGTTGATAGAGAAAGCCTGGCAGAATTTCGGGATGAGGCTCCCTACAGAACTTTGCAGGCAAGCAGTTATAACCGTGCATCGGTGGCTCCTGATCAGCCGGGGTGGTTTGCCGATTCGGATGGTGTGTCGTGTATACGGACAGAGAAGAACAGTCAGGGAGAAACAGAATGGGTTTTGATGGAGGACAAAGGACCTGGAGCGATTACCAAGATGTGGGCTGTTTGTTTTTATTATGGATTGGACGATACGAAAGGTGCTAATCTGAAGATTTATTTGGATGGAGAGGAGAAACCTGCAATATGTTGTAACTTCTTTGAATTGGTACAAGGAAAGGCTTTTGTAAAACCTCCGTTGGCAGCAGAGACACGAAGAGCCGGAAATTGTTATCTTCCGATTCCTTATGCAAAAGGCTGTAAGGTGACGATGGATAAGAAAGTATTCTACAATATTATCAATTACAGGAGTTATCCGGAAGGTACGCGGGTGAAGACATTCAGTATGGATGATTTTCGCCGTTCCGAGAATCTGGTGGACAGTGTGAACCGAATACTGGCAGAGGGCTGTGTGCAAGAGAATAGAATGCCGAAGCAGGCATTGAAGACTTTCCGGAAACAGCAGACATTAGATGCAGGCGAAACGTTGAAATTGTCTGTAAACAACAGACGGAAAGCGGGAGCTGTCAGGCTACTGACTGTCCGCCTGAAGGCTGATGATGAGGCACAGGCATTGCGGTCGACTGTGCTGAAAGCGACTTTTGATGGAGAACAGACTATCTGGTCACCGGTAGGCGACTTTTTTAATATCGGCGTGGGAATGAAGTCGTATAGGATGTGGGAACGTGCAGTAGAAGAAGACGGAACAATGATTTGCCGATGGGTGATGCCATACCGGAAGAATGCGGAATGGGAACTGGAAAATCTGGGGCAGCAATCGGTAACGGTGGAACTTGCTATCGAGTCCGGACCTTATGATTGGACAGAAAGTTCGATGTATTTCCACAGTTCCTGGCGAATGGACGAACCGACTCCGGGCTTCCCGCTTTTTGACTATAACTTGGTGAAAGTCGAAGGTCAGGGATTGTATGTAGGTGACCAATTTACGGTGCTGAATCCTGAACAAGGCTGGTGGGGAGAAGGTGACGAGAAAGTGTATGTAGATGACGATGTGTTCCCTTCGCATTTTGGTACTGGTACGGAAGACTATTATGGATGGGCCGGTGGAGTGGTGCCCAATCCGGTGGATGAATTTGATGAACCTTTCTTGTCTAATGTTCGGGTGGCTTCGCCTAATTCGATGGGATATAACACGTGTACGAGAACTCGGGTACTGGATGCAATACCTTTCAGGAACCGTATAGATTTCAATATTGAGTCGTCCGGTTCGATCCGTACCGGTTGGTTTCACCTGCAATATGCAGTCAATACATTCTGGTATGCCAAACCTGGAGCAGTATGCAACCGTGAACCGTTGCCGGAAATGGCAGCACGCAAGTTGAAGACATTGGAGGAACTGAGACAATTCAATGAGAGTTGCAAGAAAAACAAGTATGTTTTTCCGGGAGCACTTGAAGCTGAAAATATGGATACTTTCCAGGTTGGAGAAGGTGTGCTCCCTTATGAAGGGATGAGTGTGTGGGGAGAGTTGAGTAATGGTGCCGTAAAGGCATTCACGTTCGGAACTGAAGGACAAACGTTGGAGGTACGTCTGACTGAACTGTTTCAGAAAACTCCTCTGAAAGTTTGTCTGATTACGGGTAACGGAAGCGGAGAATTTGATATAAAGGTGAACGGAACATTTGTCAGGACAGTTGATTTGGCTTCCGAGCATTCAGCGGTAGCTACAATCGATTTGGGTGAGTTTGAGCCGGTAGACAATGCGTTACATATAAGTTTTGTGTGCAAGACTCCCGGGAACTTGGGAATTGATTATTTCCTGATTAAATAATTCTGATAGTAAAAAGAAAAGGTTGATCTGGTATTTTGATTTAATTAATAATTAAAGTTTAACTTCGTTGATTTTCAATTCGCAAGTGCTCAACTTATTAGTAGACAAGGTTTCAGTTAACAAGTCTACTAGGCTGGAATACCCTGTTTGATAAAGTGCCACTTGAAACGGCTCGCAACAAACACCTTGTCAACTCGTCAACTTGTTGCTTGTCAACTGTAATTTGAGCTTGCGAATTGAAAATCGACGAAGTCAAAGTTGAGTAAATAATAAGATAGATATGAATAAATTGTTTTTGCCGATTGTGGCGTGTGTATTGGCTGCATGTGGTTCAGATAAACAGCAGGCTTTACGGTATGATGTCATTCCGTTGCCTCAGGAAATAAATCTGTTACAGGAAAGTCCGTTCAAGCTGACACGAAATACTGTCATTGCTTATCCGGAAGGTAATGCTTTATTGGGACACAATGCCGATTTTCTGGCTGATTATATTGAACAGGCTACGGGTTTTAGACCTCGGACCAAGGCTGTGAAAAATGGTGAGAATGCAGATAAGGCTATTACCCTTGGTCTTGACCCTTCTGTGACAGGCGAGGAAGGATATCGTATCATCACTCATTCTGAAGGCATCAGCATCTGTGGAAAAACGGCTAACGGTGTATTTTACGGAATACAGACTTTGCGTAAGTCGATTCCGGCACAAGCACAAGATGCTGCCATTCTGCTTCCTGCCGGTGAAGTGGAGGACTGGCCTCGTTTCAGTTATCGGGGAATGCACCTTGATGTCGGCCGACATTTTTTCCCAGTAGAATTCATCAAGGAATTTATCGACTTGCTGGCTTTGCATAACATGAATACCTTGCATTGGCATCTGACAGAAGATCAGGGTTGGAGAATAGAAATCAAGAAGTATCCGAAACTGACAGAGATAGGTTCGGTTCGTCAGCGTACTGTCATCGGACACAATTCGGGCGAGTATGACAATACACCTTATGGAGGCTTTTATACACAGGAAGAGGCACGTGAAATCGTAGAATACGCGCAGAAACGTTATGTTACGATTATTCCAGAGATAGACTTGCCGGGACATATGCTGGCTGCTTTGGCTGCTTATCCGGAACTGGGATGTACGGGCGGACCGTATGAGGTATGTCCGAACTGGGGTGTTTTCGAGGATGTCCTTTGCATTGGAAACGAGAAGACGATTCCTTTTCTGGAGGATATAATGACTGAAATCATCGATATATTCCCTTCGAAATATATTCATATCGGTGGGGATGAGGCACCGCGTACCCGCTGGCAAAAGTGTCCGAAGTGTCAGGCGCTTATCCGAAAGGAAGGATTGAAGGCTGACAAACAACATACAGCTGAAGATCGTCTGCAAAGTTATTGTACGGCTCGTATCGAAAAGTTTCTCAATGAACATGGACGGCAAATCATCGGATGGGATGAGATTCTGGAGGGTGACCTGGCTCCAAACGCTACGGTTATGTCATGGCGAGGTTCAGCTGGAGGAATCAAAGCTGCCCAGATGGGACACGATGTTATTATGACTCCTAATACTTATTGTTATTTCGATTATTTTCAGAGTGAAGATACAAAGAACGAGCCTTATGATGCTATCGGAGGTTATATCCCTGTAGAAAAGGTTTATAGTTTTGATCCGGTAGAGGGACTGGACGAGAAACAACAGAAATATGTTTTAGGTGTACAAGCCAATGTGTGGACCGAGTACATGACTTCGCCTGAACAGGTGGAGTATATGGTTTTGCCGCGTATGGCTGCTTTGGCCGAGGTACAATGGACACAGCCTGGTAAGAAAGAATACAATAACTTCTTGCAACGTCTTGGCCAGTTGGTTAAATTTTATGATAGAGACGGACTGAATTATGCCAAACATGTATTTAAGCCAATGGCAGAAAGTGAAACAAAAACAGAATAAGATGATGAAAAATAGTGTAACATATTGCTTTTTAATGATTTTGTTGCAACTGAATGCTGTATGGTGTATGGCACAGTTTAAGATTGATGAAAGTAATCGGAATCCCTACTGGAGCCTTAACGGGGAAAGGCTCTTATCTGCACCGGAAGAAGGGCTATGGAGTATTGCTACAGACTGGCAACAAGATTGGATGGAGGGGTGGAAACATGCACAGCCGGAAAAGGTAGAGGAGAGTGGAGACTGGGTAATTGTCAGTGGAAAGATGAGGTTTCCTCAAGGCACTTTATTGCTACGCGATGCCTATCGTAAGGAGAAAGGGAATCTTGTGAGGTGTCGTCGCAGATATGAGTGGCAGGGTAGTGATACATTGCATCGTGTGAACCTGACTGTCAGATTACGGTTGAAAGGGGAACGTATGCAGACTTTTATGCCGGGTATATTGTATTACGGAAATAAAAACGGTGCCAAAATTAATCCGGATGTGATTCCTGTCTATAGAGGAATGCCCGGTGAGTTTGCTGTCTTTGAAGACCATCGTTTCCCGATGCCTTTTGTTATGTTGGAAAATGCCACAAAGAAATATGCAGCTGCCGTACATACAACGCCGAGTCCTGTTCGTGGGGCGGTGCTGGATGACCAATGGTGGTCGATGGGAGTGGAAGCCGGTGAGGGATATACTGATTTTGTCCTTTATTCAGGACCTATAGGATACAATAATAAACATGGAGTAGCCAAGGCTTTGCAATTTTCTCCCATGCCTTATACACAAACCTATCTAGATATGGAGCCCGGACGAATCATTGAGAAAGAATTTTGTGTGGAACTGTATGAGATTGGAGCGGAGGGCACTGGCTTTCAGCGTCCGTTGTATACATCGTTGGATTTGTACAAGCCTTATGATGCTGAATCGTTTACAGATTACCGGACCATTATCCGTGAGAAGTACCGTTTCGCGCGAAATCGTTGGATTGATTTTGGAAAGGGGGCTGAAGGCTTTAATATGTATGATCTTTCACAAGGAAAGGCTATTGTGATGGGCTGGTGTGGGCAGGCTGATTCGCCGGGCTATGCCTTGCAGTTATTGGAAAACGAGTTGGGGGACGAAGAGATTCCGAGTATGGTGCAGCATGCAATGGATTTTTTGTCTACTTTTCCGGTTGATGCTGAAACCGGTATGTTTCCGGTTGGCTATAATGGTAAAGAGTTTTTTGGAGGCGATCCGGTATCGTGCGGTCAGGCTATGTACAATTTTGCCAAAGCTATTGTGTGGGCACGTAAGAGCGGACGTTATAAAACAGAAGGTTGGGAGAGATTTCTTCGTGAGTGTTGTGACGGACAGAGCCGCAGAATATTGAGAGCAGACTGGAATCCGCGTTCGACGGCGGAAGCTTTCTGCATAGCTCCACTGGCCATAGCCTCGAAACTGTTTGGAGAAAGTGTATATAAACAGGCTGCAGAGAAAGCTGCTCAGATTTTTGCTGACCGGCATTTGAAGATGAACGGATGCTATTGGGGAGGAACTTTGGATGCAACTTGTGAAGATAAGGAAGGCGCATGGGCTGCTTTTCAAGGTTTTCTGGAGTTGTATGAGCAGGAACATACAGATAAATATCTGCAATGGGCCAAACATGCCATGGATGTCTGTTTGAGCTATGTAGTGGTATGGGATATTCCGTTACCGGCAGGAAGACTTGCCGATTATCATTTTCGTACGACTGGGTGGACGGTAGTATCTCCACAGAACCAACATATCGATGTGTATGGTGTACTGTTTGCCCCGGAAGTTTACAGAATGGGAATTTACCTGAAGGATGACCGGTTGAAGAAACTGGCAAGAGTGATGTATCGTTCTTGTTTTCAGCTGACTAATGCTTACGGATCGCAAGGAGAGCAGTTGCAGCAAACTAATTTTGCTCAACGGGGAGACATGAGCAATGTGCATAAACTGCGTGGAGGATATTCGGAAGGCTGGACAGTGTTTTGGATAACCGCTCATTTCTTGAATGCGGCTGCCAAGTTTGAGGAAATGAATGTGGTACCTTAACTTTTGTGGATGTTATGAAGAAAGTGCTTTATTGTGTAGTGTTTGCGGTCATGTTGTGTACGTCTTCAGTATGGGGACAACGTAATGAGTATCCGCGTCCACAGTTTGAACGAGCTGAATGGATGAATCTGAACGGGACCTGGACTTATGAGATTGATCCCACAGGTTCGGGGGTAGAAAGAAACTATAAAGATTCGAAGGGGTTTGGAGGGAAAATTTTAGTTCCTTTTTCTCCTGAAAGTAAATTGTCTGGCGTAGAATATAAGGACTTTATAGAACATTTGTGGTACCAACGTATGGTAGATATACCGAAAGAGTGGGAAGGTAGAAAAATTTTGTTGAATTTTGGAGGAGTGTATTATGAATCGGAAATTTATGTAGATGGAAAATTTGTAGACCGGCATTTTGGGGGAAGCTCATCTTTTGCATTGGATTTGACAGAATTTGTACGTCCCGGTCATAAGCATTCGTTAGTTGTCTATGTAAAAAGTGATTTGAAGAACCGGATTCAGCCTGCGGGGAAACAGTCTACCCGATATTATTCGCATGTGTGCAACTATACGAGGACAACTGGAATCTGGCAGACGGTCTGGATGGAAGCCGTTCATCCGAAAGCTATCAAGGCAGCCCGGGTGATAACCGATATTGATAATTCGCAAGTCATCGTCCAACCGGAATATTATGCTTTGGGTGATACCCGATTGCGAGTTACATTGGAAGAGTCTGGGAAAATGATCGCTCAGGAAGTTGGAACTGCCGCAGAAAATGCCCCTTTGGTTCTGAAAGTGAAAAAAGCTAAACTATGGAGTCCGGATTCTCCCTTCCTGTATGATTTAAGATATGAAATTCTGGATAAGGAAGGCCGAATAATAGACAGGGTACAATCGTATGTCGGTATGCGTAAAATTCATGCAGAAGGGAACAGATTGTACTTGAATAATCGCCCTTTGTATTTGAGGATGGTATTGGATCAGGGATATTATCCTGAAAGTCAATGGACCGCTCCTTCGGATTCGGCTTTGAAAAATGATATTTTGCTAGCTAAGGCTGCCGGTTTCAATGGGGCACGGTTGCATCAGAAAGTGTTTGAAGAACGTTTCCATTACTGGGCAGACAAACTGGGATATCTTACTTGCGGAGAAATGAACAGCTGGGGATTGGATTATAATCTGCCTATCGCTACTTCGATATTTTTACCGGAATGGATGGATATTGTGAAGAGAGACAGAAATCATCCTTCTATTATTATGTGGATACCTTTGAACGAACAGAACAATGTAGACAAAGTGTATTTTCCCCGTTTCTCGGCACAATTGTATGATGCGACCAAACTGGCTGATACAACACGGCCGGTGCTGACTAATTCCGGAGGAGCGCATTATAAGACAGATATTGTTTCATCACATCTTTATAATCAGGATTCACTTTCATTATATAAAGAACTTTGGAACGATGGAAAACTGTTTCCTGGACATCGTTTCAATGAAGATCCTCGTGTGTTGTATAATACAGGCTCTAATTTCAGGTATGATACTCATGAAACTCGATGGATCGTATATGATGGTAAATGTCCCTATCTGTTCGATGAGTTTGGCGGTATTTCGTTTGATACAGAACAAGCAGGTTGGGGGTATGGAGGATCGGCCACAGAAGAAGAGTTTTATAATAAGGCTGGTTCGTTGGTAAAGGTGATAATGAAAATGTTTCCTTTTATCAGTGGTTACTGTTATACACAATTGACTGATGTGGAACAGGAGCAAAACGGTCTGTATTATTATGACCGTAGGCCTAAATTTGATATACAGAGGTTAAGGAGTATATTTGGGGTTGAACCTTCTGGAACGGATAAGTGAAAGTGTGGAATTGGCAATTCTTAAAATACTGTCATTACTGGAAAAAATGCTATTAAAATATCAATTGATAGGATATTGATATTGTTTGCGATGATAGGGGCATTGTTTTGAGGACATGAAGTATAGTTTTGCGGAAAAACGTTGTATTATGATTAAAAGTGGTATTTTCTCAATGTTGTTGATGGGGGTGATTGCAGGAAGTTGCACTCAGCCTTCTGTCGGAGTGAATTATGAGGTAATAAGCCCTTATGCTGAAAAGGTCGATTCGGTACTGAAGTTGATGACACTGGAAGAAAAAATAGGGCAAATGAATCAATATACGTCGGATTTGCAGGCTACAGGGCCGAGCCGGAAAGATTCGACGAAATTGGAGCAGATACGCAAAGGAAGGGTAGGATCCATGCTGAATGTGAAAGGAGCATCAAATACACGACGCTTTCAGGAAGCTGCAATGGAATCGCGTTTGCGTATTCCTCTGTTGTTCGGATTGGATGTGATTCACGGCATGCGTACGGTGTATCCGATACCTTTGGCTGAAGCAGCCAGTTTCAATCTGGAACTGATGGAACGTACGGCTGCTGCGGCTGCGAAGGAAGCTGCGTCGGAAGGTATTCATTGGACATTTGCACCGATGGTTGACGTAACCCGTGACGCACGTTGGGGACGAGTAATGGAAGGAGCCGGGGAAGACACGTGGTATGGTAGCCGGGTGGCCGAAGCTCGTGTGCGAGGATTTCAGGGAAAGTCGCTGGCCGATACTGCAACTGTCTTGGCGTGTGCGAAGCATTTTGCTGCTTACGGCGCATGTATAGGAGGCAGGGATTATAATACGGTGGATATATCCCGACTGACTTTGCACGAAGTATATCTTCCGCCGTTTCGTGCTGCAGCAGAAGCCGGAGTTGCTACCTTTATGAATGCTTTTAATGAAGTAGAAGGGGTTCCTGCAACTGGCAATACGCATCTTGTACGCGAGGTACTGAAAGGTGACTGGAATTTTAACGGATTTGTCGTTTCGGATTGGAACTCGGTAGGAGAAATGGTTAATCATGGTTTGGTCCCAGATCTGAAGGGGGCTGCCTATAAAGGGGTCACGGCTGGTTGCGATATGGATATGGAGTCCAGAGCCTATACTTCTCACTTGGAAGAGTTGGTAAAAGAAGGAACAGTGGATGAAGCTTATATTGATGATGCTGTACGTCGTATTTTACTGAAAAAGTTTGAACTTGGTTTGTTTGATGATCCTTTCCGTTACTGTAATGAGCAGCGGCAGCAGAAAACTGTACTTTCTCCGGAGTTAAGGCAAGTGGCACGCGAAGCAGGTGCTGAGTCTATCGTATTGTTGAAAAATGATAATGGAGTGCTTCCTTTGAAGGAGCCGGAGCATATTGCTGTTGTCGGTGCATTGGCTGATTCGAAGGAAGATATGATGGGGAGTTGGGCTATAGAAGGAGTCAGAGAGGAAGCTATTACTGTGTTACAAGGAATTAAGAACAGATATCCGAATAGTGTAATCGCCTATGCCGATGGATACGATCTGGAAACCAATCAATTGGATTTGGCTGGGGCTAAGAGGGTGGCAACAATGTCTGATATAGTAATTGTAGGAGTAGGAGAAAGGGCGTATCAGAGTGGTGAAGCACGTTCTATGGCTCATATCGATGTCCCGGATTCACAACAGCAATTGGTTAAACACTTGAAGGAGATGGGAAAAAAGGTGATTGTATTGGTAATGGGCGGGCGTCCGCTGATATTTAATGAATTGGAACCTTATGCTGATGCAATTCTTATGACATGGTGGTTGGGAACGGAAGCCGGGAATTCGATAGCCGATGTGCTGTCTGGTGATTATAATCCGTCCGGAAAATTGCCGATGACTTTTCCGGCTGCCATAGGCCAGGTTCCAATATATTATAATTATAAGAATACAGGAAGACCTAGTCAGCCAGGCTTTATGACGTATACTTGCGGATATCTTGATCAGGATTTTCGTCCGGCATATCCTTTCGGTTATGGATTGAGTTATACACAGTTTGAAATATCAGATCCGATTCCTTCCAAAAAAGAATATAAAAAAGGAGAGACGGTAGAGTGTAGAGTGACAGTAAAGAATACTGGTAAATGTGCAGGTAAGGAGACTGTGCAATTGTATATTCGTGATTTGGTATCGTCTGTGACTCGCCCCGTAAAGGAATTGAGAGGTTTTGAGCAGGTGACATTGAAACCTGGTGAGGAAAAGGAAGTTGTTTTTCAGCTTCATGAAAAAGAACTGGGCTTTTATAATGGAAACTTGGAATATGTAGTGGAACCGGGTGAGTTTGAATTGATGGTGGGTAACAGTTCTGACCATTTGAAGGAGACCGTCATATTATATAATTAAAATTGGATGATACTGCAACTTGAATTATTCAAGAAGATAGAGATATAAAAATTAGTAACTAAAAAATATATGAAGACAATGATTACTACCTTGGCTTTAATGCTCCTCGCAGCTGCTTGTTCGAATGATAACGGAGTTGATGAACCTATAGAACTGGATGATAATATTAATGAAAGTAAAGAATATGAATTGGTTTGGTCTGATGAATTTGATAAAGATGGAATGGTAAATGAATATTATTGGGGATATGATGAAGGGTATTGCCGTAATAATGAATTGCAGGATTACAAGAAAGCTGATCCTAAATATGCCCGTGTAGAAAATGGGAAATTGATAATAGAAGCACATAAGGATCCGCATGAAGGAGTCAATCAATGGACAGGTGAACCATACCAATTTGAATATTCTTCGGCTGAACTCCGGTCGTTAAAAACTATTCCGATAAAATACGGAAGGTTGGATGTATCTGCCAAAATTCCTGTAGGACGTGGAATATGGCCCGCCATTTGGATGATGCCATTGGATAATAAATATGGAGGATGGCCTCGTAGTGGAGAGATTGATATAATGGAATATGTATGGGGAGATAATGTACATAATCAGATATTTGCGACTGTACATACCACGGATACTGATGTAAATAATAATCGTATTGCTTCGGGAACAATTATATCGGAGACACTGAATACAGAGTTTCATTTATATTCTCTGATTTGGAATGAAGAATCTCTGGAAGTTCTGTTTGATAACAAAGTGATTTTTACCTATAATCGTGGAAAGAATTCCTCGTTTGTGAAATGGCCGTTTGATCAGCCTTTTTATTTGATTCTGAATATCGCAGTTGGAGGAGGCTGGGGAGGAATGTGGGGAATTGACGAAACGATTTTTCCGGCAAGAATGGAAATAGATTATGTGAGGTATTATCAGGAAAAATAACAATAATGTAATAAAAAACAGAGGTGTATCAGGTAACGAATGTTCTCCTGATACACCTCTTTCTTTTTTTGTACTATCTATCTTTTTTTTAGAAATTGAAGAAATTTTTAGCGTTGTAGTAGCTGATATCTTCAACCATCTGTCTGACGCGTGCCATTTCGGAAACAGGTATTTCGCCGTTTTCCACGTCGCGACCTATCAGGTTGCAGAGAGTACGGCGGAAGTATTCGTGGCGAGGATAAGACAGGAAGGAACGTGAATCGGTAAGCATTCCTACAAATCGGCTCAGTAGACCGAGTACCGACAGGGCATTCATCTGTTTTTCCATTCCATCCTTCTGATCGAGGAACCACCATCCTGAACCGAATTGTATTTTGCCGGGGATGCTTCCGTCCTGGAAATTGCCGAGCATGGTGGCTATCATTTCATTGGCACAAGGATTCAAGTTGTACAGAATGGTTTTGGTGAGTTTGCCTTCCGAGTTCAACCTATCGAGGAACTTAGCCAGTGCCTTTGCGGTAGAAAATTCGCCGATAGAGTCGAAACCTGTATCAGGACCCAGCAGCTTGAACATTTTGCTGTTGTTGTTGCGGATGGCTCCGTAGTGGAACTGTTGTGTCCATCCTGTTTCACTGTCCATTTCGCCAAATATAACAAGCATGGCCGACTTGAATTTGAGGATCTCTTCGTGTGTCAGTTCTTGTCCTCCGTATACTTTGTTGAATATGGCTTTGATTTCAGCGTCGGTGTAGTCTTCGGCGTAGAATTCTTCGATGCCGTGGTCGGACAGTTTACAGCCCTGTTCGGCAAAGAACTCATGGCGTTTACGCAAGGCGTCTATCATATCGTCGAACCCGGAAATGGTGACACCGCTGACCTGTGAAAGTTTCTCAACGTAATTGCGGAAGTCAGCAGGTACTTCTACAGCCATGGCTTTGTCCGGACGCCAGGTAGGAAGCATTTTTATTTCGAAACCGCTTTCGCGTGTCTGGATGTGATATTCCAAAGAATCTACGGGATCATCAGTAGTACATACTGTTTCTACATGATAACGGCGCATCATGCCTCTTGCCGAATATTCTGGGAGTTTAAGTTTCTCGTTGCATTCGTCGAAGATTTCACGTGCAGTCTGGGGATTCAGAATCTTTTCGATGCCAAAGGCTGTCTTTAGTTCCAGATGTGTCCAGTGGTATAGCGGATTGCGCAAGGTGTAGGGTACAGTCTCGGCCCATTTCTCGAATTTCTCCCAGTCGCTCGTATCGCTGCCTGTACAGAAACGCTCGTCGATGCCATTGGTGCGCATAGCACGCCATTTGTAGTGGTCTCCGCCCAACCAGATTTCTGTGATGGATTTGAACTGGTAATCGTCTGCTACCATTTTCGGAATGAGGTGGCAATGATAGTCGATGATGGGCAGCTTGGCTGCGTGCTCATGATACAGTTCCTGTGCGGTTTCGGTCTGCAGCAGGAAATCTTTTCCCATAAATTCTTTCATTTTTCAATCGATTTAAGTGTATATAATTATTATTTCTTCTATACTAATATCTATTGTATTGATTATTAGTAAAATATTTCATTTTTAGCTTTTGCTTTTATTAACTGTTATCGAACACAAAAGTAGAAATTTTACTTGTAGAAACAAAATAATTCGTATCTTTGGGGCAATTATTTATAATATTTAAGATTGCATAGCTGGCAGTAGGTTGTGGATATGAAAGACGAAAATTATACGATTAAGGACATTGCGCGTATGGCAGGTGTTTCCGCTGGTACGGTGGATCGTGTGTTGCACAATCGGGGAAATGTATCTGCGTCGAGCCGGGAGAAGGTACAAAGTGTGCTTGATAAGATAAACTATTTGCCCAATATGTTTGCTATCGGTCTGGCTGCCAAAAAACGTTATCGTATTGTTTGCCTTATACCTTATTATATAATGTATGACTATTGGTATTCGGTAGCGCAAGGTATTGAAAAAGCAGCGCACGAATTGCAGCCTTTCAATGTAGAGACAGTCTTTTTATATTATAAGCATGCAGACAGGGCATCTTATCGGGAGGTATGCGAGCAGTTGCTGGCGGATAAGCCGGATGCGGTTCTGATAGCTCCGAACTTTGAAGAAGAAACGTTGGAGCTGACTACCGGTTTGGATGCCGATGCTGTTCCTTATGCTTTTATTGACTTCAATATGGAGCAGATGCATGCTTCGTGCTATATCGGGCAAGACTCCAGAATGAGCGGATATGTTGCTGCCAAAATCCTGATGCAACGTTATGAACCGGGGCAGGAGCTGGTGGTTTTTTTAAGTGACCAGAAGAACAGCCCGGCTGAAATACAGATGCGTCGGCGTATGGAAGGCTTTATGGAATACGTAAATGAGCGATTTGGTCATCTGACAGTCTACGATGTAGTATTCCGGAAAGAAGATACCGACGGGAACAAATTGATATTGGATGATTTTTTTTCTGCGCATCCTCATGCAATGTTAGGAGCGGTGTTTAACTCGCGGGTATATCAGGTAGCAGGGTATTTGCACGAAGCAGGTCGCAGGCTGAAAGGCTTACTGGGATATGACCTGTTGCAGAAGAATGTGGATTATTTAAGATCGGGTGAGGTTAGTTGTCTTATCGGGCAACGCCCTGGCCTGCAGGGGTATCTGGGTGTGAAGGCCTTGTGTGATATGGTTGTCTTTAAAAAGCAGGTAGAGCCTGTGAAGTACATGCCTATTGATATTCTGATTAGGGAAACGATTGACTATTATTTTGAGTTCGAATAAGTATAACCAATAAAATTTTAAAAAATGAAAGCACTAAACAAACTTACAGCCCCCAAAGCGGTGGCACCGGAAAGAATTATCCAGTTTGGCGAAGGAAACTTCCTCCGTGCCTTTGTGGATTGGATTGTTTATAATATGAATCAGAAGACTGACTTTAACAGTAGTGTAGTTGTAGTTCAGCCGATAGAGAAAGGTATGGTAGAATGGCTGAACGGGCAAGACTGTCTGTATCATGTTAATCTGCAAGGACGCCTGAACGGTAATGCTGTGAATACGCTGACTCGTATCGATTGTATCAGCCGTGCTTTGAATCCCTATACACAGAATGCCGCATTCATGGCATTGGCCGATCAGCCGGATATTCGTTTCGTTATTTCCAATACTACAGAGGCTGGTATTGCTTTCGATCCGAGCTGTAAGTTGAGTGACGCGCCCGCTTCTTCCTATCCGGGAAAGCTGACCCAGTTGCTGTACCGTCGTTTCAAAACATTTAAAGGAGATAAGGATAAAGGCTTGATTATCATGCCGTGCGAGCTGATATTCCTGAACGGACACCATCTGAAAGAGTGTATCTATCAGTATATTGATTTGTGGAAAGAAGATTTGGGTGCCGATTATGAGAAGTTTAAGACTTGGTTTACCAAATACTGCTATGTATGTGCTACTTTGGTAGACCGTATTGTGCCGGGATTCCCTCGCAAAGAGATTGCGCAGATTCAGAAGAAGATCTGCTATGAGGATAATCTGGTGGTGCAGGCCGAAATTTTCCATTTGTGGGTAATTGAAGCTGCCGAGAACTTGTCTTTGCGTCAGTTGGCTAATGAATTCCCGGCTGACAAAGCTGGTCTGAACGTATTGTTTGTGAAGTCGGAAGCTCCGTATCATGAAAGAAAGGTGACTTTGCTGAACGGACCTCATACAGTGCTTTCGCCGGTGGCTTATCTTAGTGGAGTAGACATTGTCCGTGATGCATGCAATCATCCGGTTATCGGTAAGTATATCCATAAGGTACAATTTGATGAATTGATGCAGACGCTGACCCTGCCGATGAATGAGTTGAAGCAGTTTGCTGCTGATGTGTTGGAACGCTTCAACAATCCTTATGTAGATCACCAGGTAACCAGCATTATGCTGAATTCTTTCCCGAAATATCAGACACGCGACCTGCCGGGACTGAAAGTCTACCTGGAACGTAAGGGCGAATTGCCTAAGGGACTGGTATTGGGATTGGCTGCCATCACTACTTATTATAAAGGCGGTGTTCGTGCAGACGGTAAGGAGATTGTTCCTAACGATGCTCCTGAAATCATGCAACTGCTGAAAGATCTGTGGGCTACCGGTGATACAAGAAAAGTGGCTGAAGGAGTTTTGGCTGCCAAGGATTTGATCTGGAAAGAGCATGGCGACCTGAATACTATTCCGGGACTGACAGACATGCTGACCGACTTCTTGAATTCAATTCAGGAAAAAGGCATGTTGGAAACTGTAAAGGGAATCCTTTAAGATTGGAATTTGTATCTGGGAAGGATGAAGTCCTGACAGAGAAAACGATAAAAAAGAAACGGCCGAATGTTTATTCGGCCGTTTCTTTTGCTGTATGAAGAATGAAGGTCGTTGCTCCAATGGTGACTATGGCGCCGTCTTCGATGCGGATGCGGTCTTTGTCGCCCAATATCTCATTGTTCAGAAAAGTCCCTGTCAGACTGGGAGCATCGCGTAGGGTATAGATGAGTTGTCCCTGCTTGTTGCGTTTTACATTAATGATGCAGTGGATGCGGTCCATGCTCATGTCTGAAGTTTCGATGGGAGTATTGATATTGGTGCCTACACAGCGGCGTCCTATTGTGTTGTCGCCTTCTTGCAAAGGAAGTACCTGCTTGAATCCGAATACGTTTTCAATGACGGTAATGTTGCCAAAGGATTCAACAAAGTCGTTTTCGCTCATTTTCTCTTCTTTACGAGGGAGCTTGGTAGGTGTTTTACCTAAGCGGATGCTGAATTGCTTTTTGCATTGGTCGCAGATAAAAACAAGCGACTGGCCTTCGCTGTATTTGGTTTCATCGAAGGTCAGATAGTTTTCGCATTTCGGGCAACGAACTCGTTTCATTTCTTTATTTCTGTATGTATATAAAAAGACTTTCTCTAAAAGAATTATTTCTTTAATACCCATGCGCTTTGATAAGCTTCGTTTTTACGGATATTATTCAATTCCTTATAAGCTTCCTCTTCGCTGGGATGTGAGGAGATGCTGACTCTCATCTTTCCATCACCGATGATGGCTTGGGCGTCGCTGAATCCTTTTTGTTTCAGCTGTTCTGCCATGGCATGAGCATCGCTTTCTGTACCCACACTGGCTATAATGATATGATATCTCCGAGTGTTTGTCGAAGAAACAGCTTTGGGAGCCTCCTTGGTCTTGGGCTGAATGGCAGCCGGTTGGGTAGCAGGTTGCTCTTTCTTTATCTCCTTTACCTTTACTTCTTTTACAGCAACGGGTTTTACTGTCTTGTGGACATTACTGGAGACTTGTGCATCTCTGTTATTCTTTTTGTTGTTTTGTCCGATGATGACAGGAGTGCTGACTACAGACTGCTTTTCTATTCTTTCGAACAGCTCCTCGGGCAGAAAACGGGCATAGCTTTCTTCTACGATTTCGGTGTTCTCTACAGGTGCCGAGAGCGAGAATAACATAATAGCCATAACGATGGCGATAACGTTAGAGATGTGTGACCGTTTCAGTCTGATCTTCCACCGGGGCATGTTTCTGCGCGTAACGGCTGTATGCGGAAGTGGAATCGTCTTTTTCTCAGTTTCGCTGTTCTTTAACTTGGAGAGCTCCTGCATTTCGAAGCTTCCTAATCCATACAGATGAGGTGTCGTAATCTTGCTGTCGTAAGGAATGAAGTCGTAAGTTCCGTGAATGGAGCAACGCAATTCTCCGATATTGGAGAGTTCGGCCTTTCCTTCTTCATGTAATGTTTCCTTCAGCATTTTTACATCGCGCTCTACCATTTTGGTTGCATCCGGAAAAGTTGTATCGTAGACAGAGGCATAAGATTGTGCCAATAATCCGTCGTTCATTGTCAGAGACGGATTGAAGCCAATGATACGGGTGGGAGGAAGGAAAAGATTCTCCTCGGCTATCCTTGTAGCAGGTATATAATGAGTCACAAAACCACCAAAACCGGGGACTATGACACAGTCATTATCTAGTAATAATACTTCTATGTGTTTTGCTAATTCAATCATGTTACAAAAATAGTGGATTTATCGGATATAAGCCACTTCCGAGGATTTTTTCTTATCAACAAATTATAAACAAGATGGCTTTTATTGACTACTGTTGGAAAAAAATGTCTACTTTTGCATTATGTTATAAAATTATTCGGAACAAGATGAATTATATTCAGACAGAAATCGACGGTGTATGGGTAATTGAACCTAAAGTGTTCAACGATGCCCGTGGCTATTTTATGGAAGCTTTCAAGGAAGAAGAATTTAAAGCCAATGTTGGTGATGTGCATTTCATCCAGGATAACGAATCGAAATCTTCGTTCGGCGTATTGCGTGGACTTCATTATCAGAAGGGCGAGTATAGCCAGGCGAAGCTGGTGCGTGTCATCAAGGGAAGAGTGCTGGATGTTGCAGTAGATTTGCGTCAGTCATCTCCCACGTTTGGCAAGTATGTCAGCATAGAATTGAGCGAAGATAACAAACGTCAGTTCTTCATTCCTCGTGGTTTTGCCCATGGTTTTCTGGTATTGAGCGAAGAGGCTATTTTTACTTATAAGGTGGACAATGTTTATGCCCCTCAGGCTGAAGCTTCTATCCGTTATGACGATGAGACTATCGGCATTGACTGGCCAATAGCAGCAGAGCAATTGCTTCTGTCGGAAAAAGACGGTCGTGCGGTTGCTTTTAAAGATGCCGAATATTACCTGTAATAGAGAAGAGCAGACGAGTATATTGTTTTGTAAATAGCTTGCGAAAAAAGAGAGAGCGAGTCATGGATAGAAAGGTGATCATAGGAATGTGTGTTTCTGCCGTTCTGTTTGCTTGTTGCACCGGTAAGCCGAAAAAAGCCGCTGTGGAAGAACAGGAAGATTTAAAGGCGAAAGAAATGTTCCAGGGAATATGGCTGAGTGATGATACGGAAATTCCGTTGATGAGGGTCGATGGAGATACTGTTTATTATGCAGATCCGCAAAATGTTCCGGTAGCTTTTAAGATCGTTCATGACACGCTCTATTTATGTGGAAACAAGGTGACTGCATATAAAATCAATATGCAGACAGAAAACAGTTTCTCGTTTTATTCCCTGTCCGACGTACTTGTTAAATTGCATAAGTCGGAAAATCCGGATGATGCCCTTGTCTTTGCTGAGCGCAAGGTAGAAGTTATTCCGACAATCAGTGAGGTGATAAAAAAAGATAGCGTAGTGATGCACAAAGGCAATCGCTATCATGGCTATGTCTATATCAATCCTTCCAAGATGAAAGTTATCCGGACTTCATACTCGGAAGATGGCATCGGAGTGGATAATGTATACTATGATAATGTGATTCACATTTGTGTATACAAGGGGAAAGAGATGCTTTATGGCGAAGATATAACTAAAAAGATGTTTGCCAATGTGCTTGCTCCTGAGATTCTGGATCAGTCCATCCTCTCGGATATGGATTTCCTCGGGGTAAGCGAGGCTGGATACTTGTATAGAGCTGCATTGCGCATTCCCGAAAGCTCGGTATACAATGTAGTAAACCTGACGATCGGGTTTGACAACGTAGTAAAACTCTCTTTATAGGCTTTTCTTTTATTGAAAAGCCCTAAATAGGATTAAAAGGGCTTTTTAGCTTCTTTTTTGCCGTTTCGTCTGTTGCTCTTTTTTCCTCCGCCTTTTTTGCCGTTGCCATTACGCTTGTGGTTCTCGTTGGTACGCGGCTTGTATTCGGGGGCTTCTCCTAATGTTGCGGGGACGGGGATTTTGTAAATGTCTCTTTCTAAGAAGTTCTCAATGACTTTGAAGTTTGATTGTTCCTTCTCGCTGACGAACGTGATAGCGACTCCATCGTTGTTGGCACGTGCGGTACGGCCGATCCGGTGTACATAATCTTCGCAGTCGTGGGGAACATCGTAGTTGATGACCAGACGGATGTCATCAATGTCGATTCCGCGTGCTACAATGTCCGTAGCGACCAGAATGTTTATTTTTCCGGCCTTGAAGGCATACATTACTTCTTCACGCTGTGCCTGTTCCAAGTCAGAATGCATTTCGCCAACATTCAGCTTCATGTGTTTTAATGCTTTTGTTACTTCTTTGACTTTCAGCTTGGATGAGGCGAAGATGATGACACGTTCCGGAGTCTGTTCGGCAAACAGATCGCGTATGATGCCTAATTTCTGGTTCTCATAGCAGATGTAGGCTGCCTGAATGATTTTATCTGCGGGCTTCGAAACTGATAATTTGACTTCTACCGGATTGTTGAGGATTGACTGGGCCAATTGCTGTATCTTGGCAGGCATTGTTGCCGAAAACATGATGGTTTGCCGTTCTTTGGGCAGATATTTTGCTATTTGCATAATATCATCGTAAAATCCCATGTCGAGCATGCGGTCGGCTTCGTCCAAAATGAAATAGGAAACCCGAGAAAGATCTACATATCCCAGACTCAGGTGGGCTATCAATCGCCCGGGAGTGGCAATAACAACATCTGCGCCTAATGTGAGGCCTTTTTTCTGCTGTTCAAAAAGAATTCCGTCATTACCTCCGTAAACGGCTACACTTGATACCGGCATAAAATATGAAAAACCTTCCATCTGCTGGTCTATTTGCTGGGCCAGTTCGCGTGTAGGAGCCATAATGATGCAGTTGATGGCGTCTTCGGGATGTTCTTCCTCGGAGAGTTTGTTCAGGATGGGCAATAAATATGCAGCCGTTTTTCCTGTGCCGGTTTGAGCTACGGCTATCAGGTCCTTACCGTCGAGTATGACGGGTATTGATTTCTCTTGTATCGGAGTACATTCTTCGAAGCGCATGGCTTCCAGTGCATCGAGTACTTGGTCGTTAAGTGGTAGTTCGGAAAACTTCATGTTTTTGTTTTATATGGCGCAAAGATAGCAATTTCTATATTTATGGCAAAAATAAACGGTTCGCTAATTGGTGTGTGTTATTTGGGCAGATCGATATAAGAATCTTTAAAACCGAGAAAATAGAGTACGCCATCCAGGCCAATCGTGTTGATGGACTGTTTGGCGTTGGCCACTACTTTGGGTTTGGCATGAAAGGCAATACCAAGACCGGCAATGCCCAGCATGGGAAGGTCGTTGGCTCCGTCGCCCACGGCAATTGTCTGTGCGATGTCTACTTTTTCCACCTGTGCGATGAGGCGTAAAAGCTCGGCTTTGCGTTTGCCGTCTACTACATCGCCCAGATACCGTCCGGTCAGCTTTCCGTCTACGATTTCCAATTCGTTGGCATATACGTAATCTATTCCATATTTTTTCTGCAGATACTGGCCGAAATAAGTAAAACCTCCCGAGAGGATGGCTATCTTGTATCCGTATTTCTTCAGCACAAACATCAGGCGGTCTACACCCTCTGTGATAGGCAGGTTTTCTGCTATTTCTTGCATAACAGATTCGTCAAGTCCTTTTAGCAGAGCTACCCGTTCACGGAAACTCTCGATGAAGTCTATTTCTCCGCGCATGGCCCGTTCGGTGATGGCTTTCACTTTGTCGCCGACACCGGCGCGTATAGCCAGTTCGTCTATAACTTCTGTTTCTATCAGTGTGGAGTCCATATCAAAACAAATAAGTCGGCGCATGCGGCGGTACATGTTGTCCAGCTGGAATGAAAAATCCATTTCCAATTCACTGGCCAGTCGCATCAGCTGTTCTTGCATGATGGTTCTGTCTTTAGGGGTACCTCGTACAGAAAACTCTATGCAGGCCCTTGTACGTGCTTCGCATTCGTTCAGGGGGATTCGTCCTGTCAGACGCTTGATGGCATCAATGTTCATTCCCTGTTCTGCCAGAATGCGGGTGACGGCTGAAATCTGTCGGGCTGATAATTTACGGCCCAGCAAAGTCAGAATATATCTGTTTTTGCCTTGCATGCTTACCCAGTCTTCATATTCCTTTGTGGTGATGGGGTAGAACCGGATGGTGACGCCTAATGAAGATGCTTTGAACAGCAGTTCTTTCATAATAAAGCCGGAATGTTGCTCTTCGGTCATGCACAAGATGCCCAGTGATAGTGTATTGTGTATGTCGGCCTGGCCGATATCCAGAATGGTTGCATCGTATTTGGCAAGAACTTCAGTGACAGAAGCCGTCAATCCGGGGCGGTCTTCACCGGTAATCCGTATCAGAATAAGTTCGGTATTCGAGGACTGTTGCATAAGATATCTCTGTTTTTCGGTTATTATTCGGCAAAAGTAAAGAAAAAACTTCCTATTTATGCTAAATAACATAAAAATATGACGTTAAAAAGTGAGTTTTTTTCTTGTTTATTTGGATTTTATTTCAATAAATACCTACCTTTGCCGCCGATTTCATAATAAAAGGTTTTGAGTATCAACTGTTTTTAGTGTTTTCAGGGCCTTATAAGACAATGTTCCGAGAAGAAATCACTGCCTCAGGTGCAGGCTCGGATAGTATTAACTAAAATCATATTACATGAAGTATGTAAAATGGGTTTTTGTTGTATTACTAATAAGTTCCTTGACTTCTTTTGTAGAAAAAGACAAACCTACGGGAGGTTTGAACGTGGGTGACATAGCCCCGGATTTTGAAATCCAAACTATGTCGGCTAATCAATCCGTACATGAGCTTTCTGACTTGAAAGGCCGTTATGTGTTGCTTAGCTTCTGGGCCAGTTATGATGCGCAGTCCCGTATGCAGAACGCAAGTTTGAATAATGCGCTTCGTGCTTCGGCCAACAACAATGTAGAATTGGTTTCTGTTTCGTTTGACGAGTATAAGTCAGTTTTCGAGGAAACCGTTCGTAAGGATCAAATAGTTACGCCGACCTGTTTCGTGGAAACTGAGGGCGAGTCTTCCGGCTTGTTTAAGAAATATCGTTTGAGCCGTGGATTTTCTAACTATTTACTGGATGATAATGGTGTAATAATTGCCAAAAACATCTCTGCTGCTGAGCTTTCGTCTTACTTGAATTAAACTTTATCCCATTGGGATGGAAGCGTTTAAAGAACCTGTATGAAGAAAGTAGGGGAGTCCTCATTCTGACACGGCTTTGGTGATTGGAAATAAGGACTGGACAAAAGAGGAAATGTATACAACAAAAAAGCCCCTCTTGCTACTGTGTAATGCAGAAGCAAGAGGGGCTTATTTTTTTCCCAGTTAGGAAAATCTTTTTTCCTAACTGGGAAAAAATTTTTCTCTAACTGTCTTTTATTTGGGCGCTTTTGTATACAGGTAGAAGGCTATGAAGGTATACAGCACGTTCGGAATCCATACGGCAATCATTGGCGGAACATTGCCGTTGACTGCAAATGTTGAAGCAATGGTCTGGAACAGGATGTATGAGAAACTGAGAGCCAGTCCGATACCCAGGTGCAATCCCATTCCGCCTTTGGTCTTTTTAGACGATAGTGATACGCCGATCAAGGTTAGAATGAACGAAGCAAACGACATGGCGATTCGTTTATGGTATTCTATCTCGAATTCCTTGATATTGGCAAAGCCCCGTTGTTTCTGGCGGTCAATGTATTCACTTAACTGAGGGCTTGTCAGCATTTCCTGCTGGTTCTTCATGATAAGAAAGTCGGCAGGTTCCATAAACAGGGTAGTGTCTATGCGACTTCCTTTGGTGATGCTTTCTTTCATTCCGTCCATTTCGCGGATCATATAGTCTTTGATGGTCCACTTATGCAGGGCTGTAGTGTCGTAGGTAATGGCTCTGGCGGTAAGGTGCGACACCAATTGCTTTCCTTTGAACTTGTCCAAAGAGAAGCGGTAGCCAGTTTTGCTATAGTCTTCGTAGCGGTCAATGTAGGCAATGACACCGGTATCTACTTCCAATTGAATGTTACGTGCCGTATTGCTTTTACGCGGCTTGTAGTATTTGTCCTCGAAGTTGATACGGGTAACGCTGCCTTTGGGAATGACGTATGACCCAAGGTAAAAAGTGACTACTGCAATGATGGCTGCCGAAACCATGTAAGGCCGGAGCATTCGCTTGAAACTCATGCCGGTAGAGAACATGGCTATGATTTCAGAATTCTCGGCCAGCTTCGACGTGAAGAAAATAACGGCGATGAAGACAAACAACGGACTGAACAGATTCGCAAAGTACGGAATAAAGTTCATGTAGTAATCGAAAATAATGGCTCGCCACGGAGCTTCGTGCGACATGAACCGGTCCATCTTCTCGTTAAAGTCGAATACCACTGCGATGGAGATGATCAGTGCTATGGCAAACACATACGTCCCCAGGAACTTTTTGATGATATAATAATCCAACCGCTTCAGGTATTTTCCTTTAGGCAGCTCGATGTTTTTTAAAATCTTCCAGTCTATTTTTCTCATAATCTCGTCGATAAGCGTTTTACCATCATCGGTTTCCATGTAGAAAAGTCTCCGGCAATGATATGTTTACGGGCTTCGCCTGCCAACCATAAGTAGAAAGCCAGATTATGTACGGATGCTATTTGCATGGCCAATAGTTCCTGTGCGTGGAATAAGTGGCGCAGGTAGGCCTTTGTATATAATGTATCTACGTAGGATGCTCCGTTGGCTTCGATAGGCGAGAAGTCTGTTTCCCACTTTTTGTTGCGCATATTTATGATGCCGTCTTTGGTGAAGAGCATACCGTTGCGTCCGTTACGGGTAGGCATTACGCAGTCGAACATGTCTACACCACGTTCGATGCCTTCCAGTATATTTATCGGCGTGCCTACTCCCATCAGGTATCTGGGCTTGTCCTTGGGCAGAATTTCGTTGACCAGCTCTATCATTTCGTACATTTTCTCCGTGGGCTCGCCTACAGCCAGTCCGCCGATGGCATTGCCTTCAGCCTCTTTTGAGGCGATGAATTCGGCCGATTGCTTCCGCAGGTCGGGATAGACACAGCCTTGCACGATGGGGAAAAGCGCCTGATGATAACCATACTTCGGCTCGGTCTCGTTGAAACGCTTGATACAACGGTCCAGCCAACGATGAGTCAGCTCCATCGATTTTTTTGCATAAGCGTATTCGGCATCTCCCGGAGTACATTCGTCGAAGGCCATCATGATGTCGGCACCTATGGTACGCTCAATATCCATCACTTTTTCGGGGGTGAATATGTGCTTACTTCCGTCGATGTGCGAGCGGAACTCAGCTCCCTCCTCGCGTAGCTTGCGGATGCCCGAGAGAGAAAACACTTGAAAACCGCCGCTGTCTGTCAGCATCGGGCGGTCGAACCCGTTGAACTTATGCAGTCCGCCGGCTTTTTCGATGACATCCAGTCCCGGACGCAGATACAGGTGATAGGTGTTACCTAAAATGATCTGCGCCTTGATGTCTTCTTTCAGTTCGGTCAGGTGTACTCCTTTTACGGTTCCCAATGTGCCTACCGGCATGAAAATGGGAGTCTCTATCTGGCCGTGGTCGGTCGTTATCAGACCGGCACGTGCATTGCTTTTACTGTCTGTATATTGTAACTCGAATGTCATTCCTTCTCTTTTTCTGTTTTATCATTTTTTACGGAAAGGTCGATGGCATCGGCTACCTTTTCATTGGTCAGCGCAATGGCAAATACCTCTTTAATATCTTTTACATAGTGGAAAGTGAGTCCCTTCAGGTATATTTCCTGTATCTCCTCTATATTCTTCCGGTTTTCTTCACTTAAAATGATTTCTTTGATTCCGGCACGTTTGGCAGCCAGAATCTTTTCCTTGATTCCGCCTACAGGCAATACTTTCCCGCGCAGGGTGATTTCGCCCGTCATGGCCAGATTGGCTTTGACTTTTCGTTGTGTCAAGGCCGATGCCAGCGAGGTGGCCATCGTAATGCCGGCCGAAGGTCCGTCTTTGGGGATGGCGCCTTCGGGAACATGGATGTGTATGTTCCAGTTATCGAAAATGGCATCATCTATATTCAATAGCGAATTGTGGGCTTTGATATATTCCAGTGCCAGCATGGCCGACTCTTTCATTACATCTCCCAGGTTGCCGGTCAGAGTCAGTCTGCCGCCTTTGCCGCGACTCAAACTTGTTTCAACAAAGAGAATTTCACCTCCGACGGCTGTCCAGGCCAATCCTGTTACTACGCCGGCATATTCGTTGCCCTGATATTTGTCGCGTGTATATTCCGGTGCGCCCAGAAAGTCGTGCAGATCGCCCGGCTTGATTTCTGTCTTGGCAAAGTAGCCGTCTGTAGCATACTGGCGTGCCGATTTACGGAGTATTTTGCTGATTTTCTTTTCCAGTTCGCGTACGCCGCTTTCTCTTGTATACGACTCAATGATAATCTCCAGTGTGCTCTTGGGGATTTTGATATCGTTTTTCTTCATACCGTTAGCTTCCAGCTCCTTGGGTACCAGATGCCGGCGTGCAATTTCTATTTTTTCTTCAGTGATGTATCCGCTGACCTCGATCAGTTCCATACGGTCGAGCAGAGGACCTGGAATTGTATTGAGGTTATTGGCCGTAGCAATGAACATGACTTTCGACAAATCGTAATCTACATCCAGATAGTTGTCATGGAAAGCCATATTCTGTTCCGGGTCAAGAACTTCGAGCAAGGCTGACGAAGGATCGCCTTGACGGTCTGAATTTATTTTATCGATCTCATCGAGGATGAAGACAGGGTTTGACGAGCCTGCTTTTATCAGGTTCTTGATGATACGTCCCGGCATAGCACCGATATAGGTCTTCCGGTGTCCGCGTATTTCTGCCTCATCGTGTACTCCTCCCAACGACATACGTACATATTTTCGTTTCAGAGCAGCTGCGATGGAACGTCCTAACGACGTTTTACCTACACCCGGAGGACCATAGAGGCAGATGATAGGTGATTTCATGTCACCTTTCAACTTCAGAACGGCCAGATGTTCCAGAATACGCTCTTTGACTTTCTCCAGTCCGTAGTGGTCCTTATTCAGGGTCTTTTCTGCGTTGGTCAGGCTGAGATTATCAGTTGTATAGATGCCCCATGGCAGGCTGAGCATGGTCTGCAAGTAGTTCAGCTGAACGCTGTAGTCGGGCGATTGCGCATGCATCCGCTCCAGCTTGTCGACTTCTTTCAGGAAGGTGGCTTTTACTTCGGCACTCCATTTCATGGTTCCGGCCTTTTTGCGCATTTCCTCTATTTCCTGCTCCTGTCCGTTTCCGCCCAGTTCGTCCTGGATGGTTTTGATCTGTTGCTGCAGGAAGTACTCGCGTTGTTGCTGATCAATGTCTTCGCGTGCACGCATCTGGATGGATTCCTTGATTTCAGCCAGTTGCACTTCACGGTTCAGGATGGCCAGTAACCGATAGGTACGGGTGCGCAATTCGTTGATTTGCAATAACTCGATTTTCTCATCTTTCTTCAGAGGCAGATTGGTGCAGATGAAGTCGATGAGGAACATGTGGTTACTGATATTCTTGATGGCAAAAGCAGAGTCTTGCGGGAACATATCAAGCGTGCGGATGTAGCGGATAGTCAAATCTTTGACAGCCTCTACCAAAGCCTGAAATTCCTTGTCGCCTTTTTCGGGCAGTTCTTCGTTCATGGGGACAATGCGCCCTTTCAGATACGGAGTTGTCTCGACGATTTCTTTAAGCTCCATGCGTTTCGAGCCCTGCAGGATAACCGTTGTTGTCTGGTCGGGCATTTCGAGCACGCGGATTATCTTGGCAATAGTGCCTATGTTATGCAAGTCTTCAAACAGGGGAGACTCCGTTTCTGCAATTTTCTGGCATACTACTCCTATATAGCTTCCTTTCTTTTCGGCTTCACGTATCAGTCTCAGGGAAGTGCTTCTTCCTACGGATACAGGCATGAATACGCCGGGAAATAAAACCATGTTCCGAAGTGGCAATATCGGCAGGGTATCATCTACTTCAATATTCATCAGTTGTTCTTCATTTCCTTCAAAATCAGCAATTACGGAGAAACCGTTTCCGTGCCTGTCTTCGATATCGCTTAGGTAATGTCTTTTCTTCATTTTTTTGCTTTTTAATTTAAGTCATATTGGCTGGCCAATAAAGCGCCGCAAATTTAGCTATTTCTTCAATTATAACAGCTTACTTTCTCTTTAAAAACACAAAAACGATGCCAAAATGCATCAATCTTTTTATTCTTTGCTTATTTTTGGGCGTCAATAACAAAGATTTCTATGTCGAACAACTTTTTTCAGTTTAAACATTTTACCGTATGGCATGACAGATGTGCCATGAAGGTTGGCACGGATGGCGTATTGTTGGGAGCGTGGGCGCCGGTTGAGGGATGCACGAATGTGTTGGATGTTGGAACCGGTACAGGTTTGATAGCCTTGCAGTTGGCTCAGCGTGCGCCTCAGGCAAAGATTGTTGGAGTTGAGATAGACAAAGCTGCAGCAGAACAGGCAGAAGAAAATATAGGGCGTTCGGCGTGGAAGGACAGGATGACGGTTTTGTGTTGTGATTTCCGGAATTACAGTTCCGAGGTAGGTTTCGATCTTATCGTATCCAATCCTCCATATTTTCTTGATGCATTGAAGTCGCCTGACAAGCAACGTTCTGTAGCGCGCCATACTGACAGTCTGAACTATGATTTGCTGTTCCGCCATTCGTCTCATCTGTTGCAACCTCATGGAGTGATAGCCATTATAATACCTTTCGAAGTGGAGCAGACCGTTGAAGATGTAGCTTGGATGCATCAGTTGTATCCGGTACGTCGTATGCGTGTTTTTACCAAACCCGGAAAACCATGTCGTCGGGTAATGTTAGCTTTCTCTTTTGAGAAAAGAGACTGTGTCAATGAAGAATTGTGCATTGAGCAAGCGGCAGGAGGGTATAGCAAAGAGTATGTAGATTTAACTCGTGAATTTTATCTGAAGATGTAGTCTGAGTATGAGGCAGTGTATTGTATGAACAGAATGTTTGTTTTGTCTTGAATATTTTATCATTTTATTTGTGCTTGGAAAAGAGGAAAATACACTTCCTTTCATAATGGTTTTGTAGTTTAAAATGTCAACAAATATACTTTTGTGCGCAGTTTGTTGTAAGATGTTGTAGGTCAGCTTGTCTTTGAGGACTTGTGTGTATCTTTGAAGTTGGCTTTCCGATAGTAGGCAACATTCACTTTGATATTAGGCGAGCTTCGGGGCAGTAGTAAGCTACGCTATTTTTATAGTGAGATTACGGGTAATAGAATTTGATTTTGAAAAATAGAACTTTATTCTTACCTTTGCAATGTGATAATTGCGTGGCTCCAATGAGAATATTTACAGAACAAGCTATAAAAGAATAGCCGAATATGAAAGAATAACTGATTGTTCAGTTTTATAATAAAACCGAATCGGCGGTTACCGATTACTCAAGAGCTATGACAAAGATAGAAACAAAAGCTCAATATGACTGGGCTGTAAAAAGAGTCGAGGAATTGCTTCCATTAGTAACAGATGAAACTCCTCTCGATGCCCCTAATAGTATAGAGTTGGAATTGCTTTCTAACCTTGTTGCTGACTATTCGGAAGAACATTTTGCATTGGGGGAGCTTTCGCTTATTGATGTTCTCAAACTCCGTATGTATGAAATGGGGCTTAATCAAAAAGCACTGGCTAAATTGATTGGTGTTAGTCCTTCACGTTTGAGTGATTATATTTCCGGTAAATGTGAGCCAACATTGAAGGTTGCGCGTGAAATTAGTCAAAAACTGAATATTGACGCCAATATAGTGTTGGGCGTTTGATTTGACATGAAAGTTATTGAAGTAATAGTTGAAAATGCTGGGGGTAATCTCAGTGCTTACATTGAAGGTGTTCCGATTATTACGGTTGGTAATAGCATAAGAGAAATTGAGATGAACATGAAGGAGGCTGTAGACTTGTATCTGGAGGAGGAGCCAAATCCTTGTGAGCTTCTCAAAGGAGAGTTTACCCTGAAGTTCAAGATAGATGCCGCTACTTTGCATTAACTATTACAGCGACATCTTTACCAAGGTTGTTTTGAGCCTTTGGCAGGGTTGTAACAGAAGTTTCTTAGAGTGGGACACTGCTACATACGCTTCCCCGTACTGTCATTAAGAAGGCTGAGGGTGTGACGGACGAAACGAAGTCGGAAAAATTTAAGGATACGCAAAAGGACACGCATATAATCTCAAAAGTGAGATGTCTTTCCTTTTTTTAATCTACAAGATGAAAATAGCCTACCATCTTAATTGCTAATTATCAAGATGATAGGCTTTTATTTCTTCGTCGGGGTAGCGGGATTCGAACCCACGACCCCCTGCTCCCAAAGAATTCCGCATCTTGTAGCGTATCTCGTTGTTAATAAATGATTTATATTATATCAAAATTTTGCGTAGGATAAGTTTTTGAACATTTTTTCTACTTGAATGCTTTTCCTATTGTATTATTATTGCAAGCAAACATTTTCTATAAAATCATTCGTCTATGGATTTCAATACATAACTTTTGAAATTATATACTTTGTGAATACTATCTAATGTCGCACATTTATATACGTCTGATCCATCAAAACCGAGAATCCTTACTTTTATATTCTCTGGGGTATATAAAACGATTTCTCCGGTATGAAACTTTCCTCCGTCAGCAGTAAACCCATCTAACGGAACTTCCTTTTTATTTGTGCATAGTTCTTGCTTATCGTGGACTGTCATAGTTTTAATTAAGCAATCTTTTATTGCTTTTATATCATTTGTCATTCCCCATATTTTAAAAAATAAAATGATTTGAAGTATTCCCAAAATGAGAAGTACATAAAATAAAAAATCCACCATAATCTCACATATTTAGTTTTTTATTCGATTTACTAATTAGCCAATGATAATATGAAAGCTTCAGCAGTCTGTTTATCAGTAATAGTCAATTTCTGATATTCAGATATTGCTTGTTCTATTAACCCTTGTTTCTTTAAAATCTTTAGTTTAGGCAGCAAATCAGCCAATTCGTTTTCATTAATACCTTCGAGTTGTTTTTGTACATTAAGGCAAAAATCAATGGCTGATGCAATATCTTCTAATCCAGTTTCATCTATATAATATTTACATGCTTCAGGTATGCGATTTAATCTTATAAACTTAGCAATAACGTATTGCATTGAATCGCTTGAATCAAATGGAATGTCATCATAAGAAGCTGTTAATATAGTATTTTCATCTATTTCAGAAATATCGCCCATTGTGCTCGTTTGAGTATTAAGTATCTTAGAAGCCTCCTTGGTATATTTTTCTTTCTCTTTTTTTAGAAGTTCTATGCGTTCTTCAACTTCCTTCTTACGCATTATTTCCTTTTCTTCCTCTTCTTTTTTTAGAATATTGAATTTTTCGTAATCTGATAAAATCGGATTGTTATATTGTTTAATAATCCTGTCTTTTTCATACTCAAATTCTTCTTGGCTTAATATCCCTTTGTCCTTATAGTTTATAAGTTGTTCAAGCAAACGGTATACAAAATACCTGTCTGTTTGTGTGCGCTCTAAACAAACAGCTGTGCCAGATGCGGAAACCATAAACATAGACTTTCCTCCACCTGAAACCTCATCAAAATCCACATGCAGTCCAACAATTGCATCTGCATGATAGCTCTCGGCTTTTCCAATAAGCTCTTTCATTACTTCGTCGTAGATAGTGGTCAATTTACTCTTATAACTATCAGAACGCCCACCAAATACATCCGTTAACGATGCAGCAATATCGGAGAACAGATTTGTTCCTATTACCACATTCGCATTAACTACCCCGAGGTATTTTCTTATGGAGTAGCCTTCTATGCTATTTGTTGTTGTCACTATCATAATTAATATTTTACTGTTTTCGGTTTTTTCTGGAGTACATAATACAAGGCTCTTATTCTATCCATTTCAAGGGTAAAATCGGAGTACTCTGGAGATGGATTCAGTGAATGGAAAGTAACGATACCTTTTTCCAAATCCTGTGCAACAACTTGTTTAATGAGGACAGAAGAATCGAATACTACCACCCAATAAGGATGATCATTAAATCTCAACCCATCTTTCCAATGTAATCTATCGAGCTCCCTTACCAGGACTCTATCTCCTTCCTCAAAACTATTTCTTGTTCCATCGTCCATGCTTTCTCCTCTTACTTCAAAGGCAAAATATTTTCCGTGAACAACTTTATCAGTTTCAAACGATTCTTCTTCCCATCCTTCTTTTTCAGGTTCTAAAGTATCGCATTCATTGGCAAATCGGCCGTATGCGGCAAAAGGAACTAACTTTACCACCATACGGAACTTATCTCCCAAATCGTAGAACTTTACACTATTGTGATTTTCAGTGAAGAATTCACCATCCTCTTCTTTTATGGGAACCGAAACAAGGTTAGTTTCCTCCATAGTTCCCTTACCAGTATATAACCATGATTCACTAACTCCATATGTATTACAGAATAGTTTAATTGTTTTCTTGCTTGGTTCCTGTTCTCCTTTTTTTATTTTGGTAAGAGTGGGTTCACTGTTAATGACACCATCTTGTTTCAGCTTATATCCAGATATTTTCAAGGTTTTCATAGCCTTCAAGAATCTGATTGAAAGATCACTTAGGATTATTTCATTACCTTCTTGCATAATAACTAAAAAAGTTAGTATCTTTGTACTTGTAACAAGTACGAGGTGTTACAGAACAAATTGGTTAAACATTCCTCTGAGGAGGTTTAATATATGCACCCATGATAGCTCGTACCTATTATGGGTGTTTTGATATAGCTATTGCAGAGCCTTCATCTCTTGTTGAATAAGGTTGAATGATGTTCTAAATAAAAAAAGATATGAAAACATTTCACATTATATTATGTATAGCTGATTTAATCTCATTTATTGGTTTATTGATAGCTTCAGAGGCCTGGGTAAACATCTTTTTTGTGCTTTTTATATTCACTATGATTATGCTCATTGCATTGGGAATTATTCTGCTGTCTATACCATACGATGAAGGCGATTTCGATTATTCGGATACACTCACAAGTCATCATCCTTTTGTACAGTGGCTGCGGAGGCATCACGGAGTAGATTAAACCTAGGTTTCCATATCGTCAAGTATGCTCATAACCTCCTTTTTCTCTTTTATATCAGTAAGTAGTATAATTCTTTTGTATTCAAATACATCGTCTTTAGACAATTTCACAGGATAGTCTTTGTGTATAATCTTGATTTTCATTATAATTTCATCCATTTTGTCCTTGTCAATATTTGTTTTTGTTAAGCACTGCATACTTTTAAATAGATAATATAACGCAGCTTCGCTATGAGTCTTTCTCAGCTCGTTTACTCCCTGAAAAAAGAATGTGAGATACATGCTGTGGTATAGAACATTATTCGAATTTTCCTCAATATCTTTTCTGATTGATTTTTTGATTTCCTTTTTCAATATAAAAGCATTGTAAATCTGGATTGCCATATAAATTGTGACAACCAAAGTTAATACTGCTATAGATAAACTTGCTCCATCGCTACTATAAGGCTTTATATCCATTTTGCAAAACCATAAAGTTGTAACGCTTATCACTATTGAGGCCATGCTTAGTCCTAACGCCCAATTATCTTTCTTCATATAATAAGGTATAAAATGCGGTAATAGTTAAATAATGTTTATACTAACTATTTAAGTTAGTATATTGTTGTACTTAACATAATAGTTAGTATCTTTGCATCAGAAACGTAACACTGATACGAAACAAAGATAGTAAATTCATTTATAAAACACACGATTATGAAAAGAAATGTATTACACGAGATTATGAGCCTTGCTTGGCAGTTCGTAAAGCGTAACGGCTTTACGATGAGTGAAGCGCTGAAATGTGCTTGGGCTAACATGAAACTGAAAACTGCAATGAAACAGAGAATCGTCAAGTTCTACTTTAAAAAGGTAGATGGATCTGTTCGTGAAGCCTATGGCACGCTGAAAGAAAACTTAATGCCTGCCACCAGCGGTGACAGCAGAAAGAAGAATGATACCGTTCAAGTGTATTTCGACACAGAGAGACAAGAATACAGATGTTTCAAAAAAGCGAACCTGATGACTAACCTTTAATACTTACCGATATGACACGTTACGAGATAGAACAAGAACTTGACAGTCTGTATCAGGACTTGAACATCGCCCACAATGCAGACGATCAGACTGTGTGCCGGACTTTCAATGTAGATACGAAACAAGAGGCTATCCGGATGCTTACCAGCGAGATAGATAATTACGAAGCTGTTCTCGAACAGTTTGATTTGCCCGACGACGACGGTATGGATTATGATGCCCTGTGTCGTGTGCAGGGACTTGCCCGATATGCTTAATCTTTTCAACCCCTGTTGACGGCCAGCGACCGGCAACCGATAGCGAGAATCGGGTGGGGGACTATACACATTTGATTAGTTCTTTGACATGTTGGAAGATTTTAGGCTTGCCGTTAAGCCTGACGCAAAAGGGGATCGACTGAGTAGCGATAACGGCGCGGTGAAAAGAATGCGAGTAAGGGACTGACAATAAGCAAACGCAGCGCATTAATCACCGTGAGAACAAAAAGTGACTTATACGATTGCAGGTGGCCGTAGGTCGGCTACAAACACGTTCTTCACTGAGCAGGCACCAGCATGAACTATATAATCCCGCAGGCCACCGGCCTCGTAACCCAACAAAGCGAAAGCCATAGACATCGGAACTGGGGCGGGAACTTAACCCGGAGAAACCGCAGAAAAGGTCAGTGCTATATGCCTTGCCAAAAGCCGTGGGGGACGCGAAGTGCGCACCGCTATCCTCTTACCCTCGCAAGGGCGGTTTTCTCTTCTTAATCTATTTATCAATATGAATGTAAGGACTATATCGGCCGTTATGGTTGTGTCGTTTATCGTATGTGCGGTCACGGTTTCAGGGCTTGGACTGCTGTTTTGGTTGTCGCTGACCGTCTTCTCTTGGTCGTGTCTATACACTGGCAGGCACAAAGATACCCTGTCGGCCGAACTGGACAAAATATTCGGTAGTGACGAAGAACTCAGATGAATACATTTTGTGTGAAACAGTCAGTGTGTGCGGTCTGTGAAGATAGCACACCTTTTTTATGGGTGATTAGCTCAGTCAGGTAGAGCGGCGCATGTTTCGGGATTGGTTGTGTGTTTTCCATAGTTTGTTTTAAGGTTAGTTAGATATGCGCAGGTCGCGGCGTTCGAGTCCCGCATTACCCACTTGAAATATTAAATCCCAAAAAAGTTATGATACGAGAAATTGCAGTAGATGAAAGTTATCAGACAGTGCGGCTGTTTGATACGATGAAGCAGGGCGACATCTATAAAGTGCCCTACGACAAGAAGCGACACAGCGGCATCAAGCTGGAGGCATCGCGGCGCAACCGCGACCTGAGGCTGACGGGTGTGTTGAAGAATAAAATGGACGTGAAATACCGCGTGTCGGCCACCGAATATCCGGGCTACACGGCCATCATGTGTATAAAATAAACAAGGATAGGGGAGGAACGGATATGGTGAACGAAGATGTACTGAAAATCGTACTCAACGACAAGACCTTCGGCCGCGATCAGGCAGCCGACATCGTGGGTGGGCTGTCCCGCCTGATGCGTTTGGTGGGGCAAGGCCTGATCCGTGCCGAGAAGAGGACGAACAAGCAGAACGGGAAATGGTTCTGCAACGCCTGGGACGTGATTAAACATGCGCAACTGAAATAAACTCTGAATATGGAAGCAAAGAAAAACCTGTACGAGAAAATACAGCTTGTATCAAACGAAATCAAGAACATTGAGAAAAACATGACCGTGGGCAAAGGAAACTATGCCTATAAGGCCGTGCAAGACATTGACGTAACGCTGGAAGTGAAAGAAGCCGAAACAAAATATGGGCTTATTAGTATCCCGATCAAACAGGAACTGGTGAAATCCGAAGTGGTCCGTATTGTAAAAGAAGGCGGAGGGGAAACAATCAATTACGTGGACATTGTGAAAATGACCCTGCGAATCATCAATCTGGACAACACTTCCGAATATATTGATGTGGAAAGTTTTGGTCGTGGCCTTGACCCGGGTGACAAGGGGTTTGGCAAAGCGTCAACGTACGCCCGCAAGTATGCCCTGCTGAATGCCTATAAGATTGCCACAGGTGAAGACCCCGATGAGAACAAGTCGAAACCGCAGACACCTGCCACGATTGACGAAGTGAAGAATGCCGTCGTAAACTACATGATGACCGACAGCAACTTCACTCAGAACATCCTTTCGTACTTCAACGTAGGCAGCTCGGACGACATGACAGCCGAGCAGTTCAAGATGGCCTACAACAACCTTAAAAAGAAAGGGAAACTATGACAGAGACGATGTACATAGGAAGTGGCGATGTTCACGCGCTGATGAGTGGAAAGAACACCAAGTCGCATATCGCTCTGATGCAACGTTTCGTTAGTGGTGTAAAACCTTACTACAACGCATTTGCCAGTCCGATAGACGCATTGCGAACAGGAGCTATTCTTGAAAACAGGTATCTGCTCACCCTGCCGGATAACTACTTTGCCCAGTACGTTGTACGCTCGGACGAGATGGACGTGTTCAAGTGCAGCATCGACTTTGCCCGCATCGATAAGGGTAAGTTGACCGACTTCGACGAATTGAAGACTCTCTACCTATCAGATTATCTTGACTTCATCGAACCCATCAAGCATGACAACCGTGCTCTTGTTGAATATGTTCGAAAGAAGCACAAGGCCTATTACTATCAGGTGCAGGAACAACTCTTTTGTACGCACCTCAGTAGCTGTAACCTCGTTTTTCTGTCGGTTACTACTTACGACGATGAAGTGAACCGTAATCGGGACATCCTGCCAAACGAATACTGCAAAGTACGTATCCATCGTGATGAACAGGCCATCGAAGAAATCAAGCAACGAGGGCAGATTTTCCAACTGATAAAAGACTTTTATACGAACTGATATGGCAAACCAAATCACCGGACGCCTGGTCTATATTGGCCAGCTCCAAGAAATCCCATCCAAAAGCGGTGGTAACCCGTTTGTGAAACGTGAGTTTCTGCTCGATGCCACGACCCATGACCCCTATACAGGTGAACGAAGCCAGTACGAGAACATCCTGCCGCTGGAAGTTTCGGGCGACAAATGTGCCGAACTCGACCAGTTTCGTGTAGGCGATGTGATAACGGTTTCATTCGCCCTGCAGGGCAGGGAGTGGACGAATCAGGACGGACAGGTGAAGCGCATGGTGTCCGTCCGCTGCTACAAACTGGAAGCCCGTCGGCCGGCGCACCAGCCGGCGCAATCTCCAGTCCAGCAACCGGCTTATCAGCCTACACCGGAGCCGCAGCCATTTCCGCCGGCGGTGGATGCAAACGGAAACCCTGAAGACGACTTACCGTTCTAGCCTATGATATTCAACCTGAAAAACGAGTACGAGATACCCAAGTTCAAAGCTTATGTAAATAAGTTGTTTCAAGAATGTGCGGTTGTGGAAGTGAAGAAGAAACACCCCAACCGCACGCTTGCCCAGAACAGCTATTTGCATCTACTTTTAGGGTACTTTGGCAGCCAGTACGGTTGCAGCCTCGATGAAGCAAAGATAGACTTCTACAAGCGGACGTGCAACCGCGAACTCTTCGAGCGAAAAACCATCAACAAACGTGGCCGCGAAGTAACCTACCTTCGCAGTTCGGCCGAGCTGACTACAGGAGAAATGACTTTGAGCATTGACCGTTTCCGTAACTGGAGCGCATCCGTGGCCGGTATCTACCTGCCTGCCGCCAACGAACAACAAATGCTGGTTTATGCACAACAAGAAATTGAACGTAATAACGAATTTATATGATAGAAACAAGAAAAACCGAACAACGGTATGTAACATCAGACCCGGCAAAGATGCTTAATATGTATCTTGCAAAGAGTGTTTATAAAACATGGAATGAAGATTTCATAGACGAAGACACCTAAGAAAAAATTACTATTGAAAGGAATGAACTTCTTTTTACACGTGGTACATTAATAGACCAAGACACTCTTGCAAAAATCCGTTTCAGCATGGAAGCAGATGGTATCAAGGAGGTAGAGGTCAGCAACCAAAAACGAATGGTATTTGAGAATGAAAACAAATGCCTATACCCATACATTGCACAAGCCCAAATAAGTGATAAGAAGTACAAGTTTCTTCTTTATGCTATTGGGTTGGAAAATGTTATCGCTATCCTAAAAGATTACATCGAATTAAACTACCAATCTGGCTTCACACTCACAATGGCAAAAGAGTTTGATTCTTGTATTATTCTTACCGATAATCTGAAAGAACGCAAAGTAGATAGTGTTTCAGAGGCTTATTTGAAAGATAAAATTTCTTCTGAAGAATACTTAGATGCAATAGACACAGAAGATACGGAGGAAGAAACTAAGCCGAATGAAAAGAAGTTCTACCAGATTGAAACCAAAGTAACCTTTGATGATGAAGAAGAAAGAACGCAAACCTTTGTTGTTCACACTTTCAATGTAGATAGGGCTATGATGCTTATTTCTCACTGGCTTAAAAACAAAGAGGAAGAATATGAGAAACAAGCCAAAGAAAAAGGGCATGAATACGAGAAGAAAGATATTCATACCTCGATTGAATCCGCAAAACCTATTCCGGTAGGGAGATTTATACCTAAAGAGTTTTCAATGGCTTATATTGGTTAACTGACAGCCCGGAAAGACGGGCATCTGGTATCGTGGCGGAATTGGAAACGCACGACGAGTACTGGAGCTTTACCCAGCCGGAAGGGTTACTCAAAGCAGAAAGCTCATGCAGGTTCGACTCCTGCCGATACCACAAACTAAAAATACAATTATATGGAAAAGATTTTTGATAATGATTTTAGAAATGAATTATTCCGCTGTTTGAAAGAGTCTGGAATGAAAGATAAAGAAGTAAGTGGGATAATTAATAAACGTTACAAGGAGGCCTTAAAGAAGGCCGTTGTTGAACGATTAAATTCTGTGGCAAAAGCTATTAGAGAAGATAATATTGAAGTAATAAACGACATGATAGAATATAGTCCTTCAGGAGATGGTTATGGTTGTGATAATTGCTACATTTCTTTTAAGGATATTACTGATTGCGAGGATATTGGAGATGTTATAAATGCTTTGAAACATGGATGAAATAATTACAGGTAAGGTTTGTCCCTATTGTGGCAAACCAACTGAATTTGTAGATAGTTCTGTAATCTATGGACGTTCATACGGTATGATTTATCTCTGTCGTGATTGTAGGGCTTATGTTGGCGTACATAAAGGTACAAACCAAGCCTTAGGACGTTTGGCAAATGCAGAACTACGAAAGGCCAAGAAAGAAGCACATTTTTATTTTGACCAAATAGCCAAGACCAATCTTATAAACAAAATTTGGAAGAAGCATATCCCAAATACATCGAATAGGAATAAGGCTTATTTGTGGTTATCCATCCAACTTGGGATACCACATGACATCTGTCACATAGGTATGTTCGATGTGAAGGATTGCAGAAGAGTTGTTGAACTATGTAAACCATTAGTACAATGCCATACTACATAAAACGAAAACCTAAAAAGAAGAAAGAAAAGCCTTTGCCGTTATTTGACAAGGCAGGTATAAAAGTAAAGAAGAAGCCGGATTTAGTGGCCAAACTCGACAAAGTTTTCAGCCGCTATATCCGGCTTCGCGATTGCATGCCCGGCGGATATTTCCGCTGTATCTCGTGCGGCCAGATAAAGCCATACGAACAGGCGGACTGCGGACACTTCCATTCGCGCCGCCACATGGCCACACGCTTCGACGAGGACAACGCCCACGCCGAGTGCCGGGCGTGCAACCGTTTCAGTGCCGACCATCTGATACGCTATGAGGCAAACCTGAAAGCCAAAATCGGACAACAACGCTTCGACAAGCTGGCATGGAAAGCCGGGCAGACACGAAAGTGGACCGACTTTGAATTAATCGAACTCACCAAGTATTACAAGGCTTTGGCCGACAAACTGAGTAAGGAGAAAAGACTATGAACGAACTGCAACCAGGAACTTTCGTGATAATGATGAAGAATGCTGACGGCTCTTTTTCCCCTGTTGGCATGACCAAGGAACAAGCCTACATCGTGCTTTCCTTCCTTAGTCAGTTGAGCACGGACGAGCCGTTTATTGTAAAAGATAACGAGAAATATGTACAAGCTACGTGACTACCAACAAAAGGCCAGCGATGCCGCCGTCCGATTCTTCAGCAACAAGAAGACGAAGCGCAACGCCATCATGGTGCTGCCCACCGGTGCCGGAAAAAGTCTGGTGATAGCCGACATTGCCAGCCGCCTCGAAGGGCATACGCTGGTGTTTCAGCCCAGCAAGGAGATACTCGAACAGAACTACCTGAAGCTCTGTTCCTACGGCGTACTGGATTGTTCCATCTACTCCGCTTCCTTCGGCCGGAAAGAAATATCGCGCATCACCTTCGCCACCATCGGCAGCGTCAGCAACCATCCCGAACTATTCCAGCACTTCTGCAACATCATCATCGACGAATGCCACCTTGTCAACCCCAAAGCAGGCATGTACAAGGAATTTCTCGCGATGCTGCACTGCAAGGTGCTGGGACTGACGGCCACGCCATACCGCCTGTCGTCGAGCCGCGACTACGGATCGGAGCTGAAGTTCATCACACGAACCCGTCCGTGCGTGTTCTCCGAGGTAATCTACCACGTCCAGGTATCAACGCTGCTCGACATGGGATACCTCTCGAAGCTGAACTACTACCCGATGAACCCGTTGGGTTGGAACGAACTCAACCTGAAGGTCAACACCACCGGTGCCGACTACACCGACCGTTCCGTTGTCCGCGAATACGAACGCATCGACTTTTACGGTTTTCTGGTCAGCATCGTCCGCCGGCTGATGAACCCCAAGAGCGGCGTCAAGCGCAAGGGCATCCTTGTCTTTACCCGCTTCCTGAAAGAAGCCGAAAGGCTCACACGCTCCATTCCCGGCACGGCTATCGTCAGCGGAGAAACACCGAAGGCATCCCGCGAGATGATACTTCAGCAGTTCAAGGCAGGCGAAATACCCGTCGTAGCCAATGTCGGGGTACTTACCGCCGGATTTGATTATCCAGAGCTGGACACCATCGTCATGGCTCGCCCTACGATGTCGCTCGCCCTGTGGTATCAGATAGTAGGTCGCGCCATCCGTCCTCATCCCGACAAGGAAGCCGGATGGATTGTTGACCTCTGCGGCAACCTGAAACGCTTCGGTGAAGTAAAAGACCTTCGCCTTGTTGATGGTGGCAATGGAAAATGGGCGGTTTACTCTAAGGGAAGGCAACTAACTAACGTAAGATTCTAAACAGTCATGGATTACTACATACCTATTAGCAGGCGACTATTTGAGCACCACTTGTGGTGCGAAGAGCGCATATTTTCGAGGTTTGAAGCGTGGCTCGATATCCTTCAGAGCGCACGATTTGAAGACACGAAGCAACTTATCGGCAATAGGTTGATTGAGGTGAAACGGGGACAGATGCTTGTTTCATTGCGGTACCTTGCATCCCGCTGGCAGTGGTCCACCAAGAAAGTAGGAGCCTTTCTGGAACTGCTGATACAAGACGGTATGATAAAGAAGGAAACACCAAAGGAAACAGGACAAACCGTTATAACCATTTGTAACTATGATAAATACAACGCCCAGACATCGCAAGAGGAAACGCCAAGGAAACAGGAAGGAAACACTTTGGAAACACCTTGGAAACAGCAAGGAAACAAAATAAAGAAAGAAAAGAAAGAGAAGAAAGTAGAAGAAACTACTGCTGGCGCAGTAGATAAGAAGGCCGCGGCCACGGCCGCTACTCTCTCGCGAAAAGATGCTTTCTATCAGTCGCTGGTGCCCTACGTGGGCCGTTATCCCAAGGAAATGATACGCGCTTTCTTCGACTACTGGAGCGAACAGAACAAATCGGGCACCCGTATGCGCTACGAGCTGGAGAAAACCTGGGAACTATCCAAACGGCTGGCCACCTGGGCTGCCCGTGAGCGGATGCCTGCCAAGCCTGCCGCCGGCATAGTGCTTACCGACAACTCGACCGAGAAATACAATACCCCCGAAGAACGAAAATGGGAAGAACGATGGAAACAATAGATTTCAAGAAAACCCTTGACAGCCTGCGTGAGACAGGTTTCAATCCCGTCCCCAACCAGGTACGCATCACCATTCCCGATGCAAAGTCGGTGCTGTGGCGCGGACTGAACTATTTCACCGACGGCAAAGCCCAGTGGCTGCCCGAATACGATCAGATAGCCCAGTGGCTCACCGACAACCGTGGCCGTGGTCTGCTGTGTCACGGCAACTGCGGGCGTGGCAAGTCACTTATCTGCTGGAAGATCATCCCGTTGCTGCTCAATCACTACTGCCGCAAAGTAGTATCCTGCTACGACGCCCAGCAGATGAATGCCGAACTCGACACCGTGAAGCAGAAGCACATCCTCTACATCGACGACGTTGGCACCGAAAGCATGGCCGTGAAGTACGGCGAGCGCCGCCTTGCTTTCTGTGAGGTAGTGGACGAAGCCGAGAAGCGCGGCAAGCTGCTTATGCTGACTACCAACCTGTCCCTCGAAGAAATCTCCCAGAAGTACGGCGAGCGTACTATGGACCGACTGGTCGCCATCACCCGCCGCGTAAAGTTCGAAGGAACCAGCCTGCGCCGATAATCCCATGAGACTGACTATCTGCTGGACAAAGAAAGGCCGGCAAAAGGATTGCTACAACAGCATCCGCGAGAAATTCGGCCTTCCCGACTACATGACCGTAAACCACGAAACCCCATGCGACATCCGCCCGGAGGACATGGAGCTGTTGAGGGAATGCGAGAGGAGAGGATTTTTGATGATAAGATTAAAAAAGGAAACGAAATGAAAATCAATAAAATAGGACTTCTTGCAATAGACAGCATTTATCCCAATCTGGCACTGATGAAGATAAGCAGCTATCACAAGCAGCGCGGAGATATTGTTGAGTGGTACAACCCGTTGGATCATTACGACAAAGTTTATGCAGCCAAGGTTTTTACCTTCACACCAGATTACGGGTTCTACATCAATGCAGACGAAGTAGAGTTTGGAGGAACTGGTATCGACATCCACAAGACGCTGCCGGAAAGTATAGACCGGTGTACGCCGGACTACAGCCTATATCCTTCCATCGACAGCCGAACCGCATACGGTTTCTTGACTCGCGGATGCCCGAACCGATGCAAGTGGTGCGTGGTACATCAGAAGGAAGGAAACATACGGCCTTACATGGATGTGGACGATATTGCCGTCGACGGCCGGAACAGACTTATTCTGATGGATAACAATGTGCTGGCAAGCGATTACGGATTGAAGCAGATTGAGAAGATCGTTCGAAAAGGTTATCACGTCGATTTTAATCAAGGACTTGACGCGCGACTTATTACGGATAATATCGCAAAACTACTTGCAAAAGTAAAATGGATTAAGCGCATCCGCCTTGGGTGCGACACACCAAAGCAAGTAGAAGAGTGTGAACGAGCCATTAACCTGATTCGGTCGCATGGCTACAAAGGGGAATTCTTTTTGTACTGCATACTGATGGAAATAAAAGAAAGCTATCAACGCATAAACTACTGGAAGAAGTACAAGAAAGTTCTCCCGCATGCGCAACCTTATCGCTCACTTACCGATCGAGTACAGATCGTTCCTCAATGGCAAATTGACATGGCCAGATGGACAGACAGAAAAGAGATTTATCGAACTTGTGATTTTTATGATTTTGAACCCAGAAAGGGATTTAAATGTAAGGAGTATTTTTTATGAGAACAATATCCCAAATCAGAACCCTTATTAACGCCGGCGTCGGAACAAGCATATCCGCCGGCGAACTGATGGAATACAATGTACCACCGGAGACAGCCCTAAAGCTTGTATATATCCCAGTTGTCACCAGCCGCGCGGCATTCGAATACGCAGATGTAGTTTGCCAGATATGCGCCCGGAAAAGGCTGAACTACAAAGAACAGACCCGAACGCTCAAACAGGAGATGAAAGAATATGAGCACGAAACGATGGGACTTGTAGGTCACGAGATAGAAGAAGATCTGAAAGACAAGGTAGATTTCTTCTTCGACGAAGCATACGGCCACATCGAGAAGCTGCAGCAGTCTGTTCATGCCGAAATGAGGAAGCAGTGGCCCGATATGACAGACTACACCTTGCTGCTTAACCTGTACATGTGCGTCATTCTGATAGACTACATCTGGAAGTTCGAGCGTGCCACGGCACAGTTCATCCAGAAAGCCACCATGTCGCCATACATCCCACGGCCCAACCAGCACCTTGTCAACATCCGCCGTGCGTGCATGTCCATTGCCGGCGACCACGTACTTCCCAGTTCGGATAACATTCGTCTTGCAATCAAGATTCTGGCGATGAATATCGACAAGATGATAAAGGTAGAGATAACAGAGAACTAAAACATTAAATGATATGTGGAATTTTTTTAAGAAAAAAAGTAAATTTAGAACTGGTTCTAATTTTACAAGTAGAGAAAAAAAGGTTATTATTAATGCCATTAATTATGCAAGAGAAGTATATAATAGCAATGATAATGAACATGGACTGTGCGCTATTTTATGTAAGTATTTTCGCAGCGAAAACCTATGTAATACTTATGATGTTTTAACGGAACTATACCACAATCGGGAATATTATAATTCAAAAAACTTAAATGCTGAATACCTTCCTTGTGGGTACTGGTGGCCTATTGGCGATATGGAGTCCCGCCTTAAAGCGTTGGATATACTTGAACAAGCGGTTATAAATGATTGAGATATGGAAAAAGAGGATTATGTATCGCTGGAGGTGGCAAAGCTGCTGAAAGAAAAAGGTTATCCACAAGAATATAATGTAGGTACACTTTGCAGACTGCAAAATAAAGCAAACCAATATTACGAAAAAACGAGAGCAATTGCACAAAGTGATATTGATAATGCTTGGTGTGTTTTCAATGAGATATATCCCACTCTTTACGAAACACAAAAATGGATTCGAACAAATCATAACATTCATATCGAAATAGGAAATTGCGGAAGTGGATATTATTGGTCTTTAAATAAAGCCAATAGCGGTAGATTTGTATGCGACTATTTATGGAATGGACTAAACGATGGTGGATGTTGGGACACTTACGAAGAAGCCCTAAACGCCGGAATACTTGAAGCACTAAAAATGATTTAATCATGGAAAAGAAAGAATTCAAAATAGGAGAAGAATTTCAATGCGGGCTTATAAAGCTAAAAGTTGAAAAAGAAAAAAATGGTTGCGTTGGATGTGTATTTGTTTGCGTAGGTGGAGCATGTAAAATAGCTGGGATAATAGCTGGCAATTGTACAAGCGAAGAACGTGAAGATAAAACCGATGTTATTTTTGTTGAAGTGGAGAAATAACTTATTTATAAAGAACGAACAATGACAATACATAAAATTTCAGTTAGTCTGCATGGTATCAGGAAGTATGCTTGGCGGAGAAATCTTAGTGGATTCTTTAGCGTCAATGGCCGGAGTTTGACCAATGCAGAAGTAAGAATGGTGGTCGATTACGGAATAGCGAAAGGATATGAAACAAACGAAGATATACCTACAGAGGAAGTGATTAAATTATTAGGATGGGAGAAATGAAAGCTATATCAATAAAACAGCCGTGGGCGAGCTTAATCGCTCACGGTATTAAAGACATTGAGAACCGTACTTGGGAGTGCCCTCAAAAGTACATCGGCCAAAGAGTGCTGATCCATGCAAGCAAGGGTAAAGGAGATGGTTGGGTATTAAATGAAAAGCAAGGATTGAAACTCCAAATGCACCACTCTAATCTTAGAAGTACATTTTATGATGATTTACCTTTTGGTGCCATTATCGGCAGTGTTGTGATAGCCGATTGCGTACAGAACCATACGTCAGTCTGGGCAGAGAAAGGTTGCTGGAACTGGGTACTGAAAGATGCAGTTCTGTTCGAGAATCCTATTCTGAATGTAAAAGGTAAACTTAGCTTTTGGGATTTTAATAAGGAGAATTGACCAATGAAAAAGATACTAAACATCATCAAAGAAATACTTTTCGTGATAGCTTACGGTTCAGGAATTACTTTGGTTGTGATAGGGTTGTCTTCTGGGTTTAGCATACTTGAGCTTGCATTGATAGCAACATGTTCGACCATTCTGAACGTTGGTTTGTCCAAGACACTGAAAAACCTTGAATGAGATTAAGAGCATTTTAAGAGCAAGCTAAGAGCAATTTAAGAGCAATGGCATCATTAATCGACGAAGCAAAACGCGCAAGAGGGCGAAGTAGGCGATGCAATAACTGTCCTCTTCTCTATTGTATGTGCAATCCGGAAGTTGCCAAAGTATGCACCGACAACTTTATTGAAGGATTTATTAAGGGTGCAAAGTTTATTCAATCTAAAATGAAAAACAATGAAAGCAAAGGTAAAAGCAACAGGTGAAGTGATAGATGTAGAAATTGATAAATGCGCTGTTCCAGTAATAGGTAACGGGGCAAGCTATGTTTATTTAGGGAGTAATGGTAAAGCTTACCTTGATATACAGTTAGATTTTATTAATGTTTATCCCGACTGGCAGCACGTAAAAGTACAGGCGGCTATTGCGGCGATGCAAGGATTTTGCTCAAATACCGATATACTGCGGTTAGCCAAAAGTGATACTAAAGACAAACCTTCAACAGTCATAGCTAAGATTGCAGTAGAACAAGCCAACGCACTTATTGAAGAGCTTAAAAAGACAATGTGATATGAGTGAAAAGCGAAAATCAATAGAATATGTAGAAGCAAAAATCCGTCAGCTTGATAAGGATAATATAATTGAAAAAGAAGGTATTTCAAAAGCAATGCAACAACCTTATTTTGACGGTTACGACTTAATGTATGCTTATGAAAAAGGATATAATGAGGCGTTGGAGTATGTTTATTCAATAATAAAGGATAAGTGATATGGAAAAGGAACAGAAAGCAAAAGAATACGCAAATTGGGCGCACAGCCTCGTGGAAGAATTTTACGGAAGAAAATGCGCTGAGCATGACTTTTATTATAAAAAAGCAGACGTTCAATTGGCTTATGAAACAGGTTGGGATGAAGCGTTGAGAAGTATATTAGTTGACGCATCCAAAGAGTTGCCGGAATATGACGAATCGGTTTTGGTTATAAACGAGAATAAAGAACAATTCTTTTGTCATAGAAGCAATGAAGGTATCGTAAAGACTGATAAATATGGTTGGTGTAATTATTCAGGGAGTGATATTGTTGCTTGGATAAGAAACATTACTTTTGATGAAATACTTGAATTAAACAAAGATGTTTTGAAACGGTTAAAAGATAAGTGATATAAATAAAGAAGAAAAGGCATCCTGAAATATATAAAGATGTTCTTATGCTTTCTATAAAAGAAAATACTATTAAATTTGTAAAAGCGATATATATTGGTGAAGGAATATGGATGTGATAAAAATCAAGGATGATAAAGTTGTAGGTTGGATGCCAATTCCTTCATTCGATAATATTTTAGAAGATAAAAAAAGATGTTCTGAAACGATTAAATATGGGAGATTATGGAAGCAAAATACGTAAAAGTGCCTTTTGATTTAAATTTGGCTAAACAAATTAGCAGCGGTAATATAGAAGGTAAAATATGGGATGAACACAATTATTGCAATGTAAGAATTATAGATTTTAATTATAATACTTTTTATGGTAAATTCAATGTATTCGTAAGTGAAGTTGGAGAAAACTCAGAAATTCTTTCTGTTTGCAATGATTATGGATATATATACTACGAAAAAACAAAAGAATTTGATAAAAGTCGTGTACTTATGCTGAAACTACCGTTTAAAGATGGGGATATTCTAATTAGCTATCTTGGTAATCCTTTTATTTTTGACGGAAACATTGATAAAGCAGGAAACTTTGGTTCATATTGCGGAATTAATTGTAATGGGGAACTTGTATTTGATAGTAATGAATGGACTTCAAGAATACAGGGATATGCTAACGAAAAACAAAAGAATATTTTGATTGGATATCTTAAAAGAAATCCGAATACAAAAGCTCAAGAATACCTCAAACGCTTCTTCCCAAATCTTTCTAATTCTTTAAAAACTGGAAAGAATTGTGAGTTCAAGCCGTTTGATAAGGTTCTGGTAAGAGACAGTATTGGAGAGACATGGGTTGCTGACATTTTCTCTAATTATAGAAAAGACCTTGATTACTCTTATACTACGTTAGGTGGTTCTACATGGAAATGTTGCATACCTTACAATGAACAAACAGCCCACTTATTAGGAACAACAAAGAGCCCAGATTAAACGATTTATTGAACACTTTAAAAACAAATATTAATCATGAAATTTTTAGTCGGTACATTATGTGGTGGACTTATGGAAGATCCTGAACTATATATTCAACCTCCATATCTAATAATTGACGCAAAAAGCAAAGGAGAAGCAATTAATAGATACAATGGAAAGACACACGCACATTTCTTTTATGGAGATGTAATAGCACGAATCAACAACGATAAGCTGGAAGATATAAACAAATATGTATCAGAAAAACAAGCTTATGATATCTATAATGAGGCACTAAAAACATCTATTTAAAATAGGTTATATGACAATATAAACTCCAACAAAAATTCAAGTATCAGCCAATACTCGGAATACAGATAAAGAAGATCAAATTATTATTGACACACTTAAACTTCATATTGAATTACTTGAAGAAAAGAAAAGAGGAATAGAAGAAATTATAATAGATAAAGGTATTACAACTCCGTTTGTTAATGGTAATCTTAAGGGTCTTAATTTGGCTATTAAACAGCTTTATGATCATATTAATCAATTAAAAGAAAAATAAATAAATCATGGTAGAATCAATTAAAAACGATCGAATAGATAATAAGGTAATGATGGAACTTCTTCCTTGGCCAGAACTGGAAGAGATAGCTAAAGTTTATACGGCAGGTGCAAAAAAGTATGGACCGCATAAATGGGAGAATTTACCGGACGGTTATGAGAGGTACAAGGGTGCAATGCTTAGACACTTGACAGAAGTTGAAAAAGGAAATTCTATAGACCCAGACACAGGTTGTATGCACGCAGCGCAAGTAGCATGGAACGCAATAGCAATGCTTCATTTTAAAATGGAAGAGTTGAGTAGCAAAGACATATAATAGGAGGAAAAGCCTACTGAAATCAGTATTGGCTTTTCCTTTTCAACAATTCAACTGCACTTTCTGCCAGCTTATCATCTTCGAATTGAACGGAACTGATCTTAGGCAAGCGGAATTCTGCTGCCTTCAGGTAAACAGCGCATTTCTCTTTGGGAGGAAGTTTTTTAAATGCTTCCTCGAATTCTTCTTTGTTTTTTGTCAGAAACTCACCGATGAACTCTTTCAGCTCCGTATTCTTATTCTTGGTACCGGCAGCCCGGCCACCCAATTTAGCATGTCCTTTCTCAAATGCTCCCATACGCGATTAAAGTCTAAATGACACATTCTTAACTTGAACGTTTCGGGCTTCCGAAACAATCTTATCCATCCAGTCGCTATACTCCTGAACGTAATTTACTGCTTCACTTGGCAGCGTTATTCCAAACCACTTTGCCAGCACGTAAGCCACTACATAGTTGTGCATATACGTGCATAGTTGCTTGGGTTCCCCACGCCATCCCGGTTCCATGACCAGTTCAAGGTTCCATTCGTCTACATTTCCGTCTTTCGAATTGCTCGATACGCGGCTTTTGATTCCTGCAACATAGGCACGTATTTTGCTTATTATAGTGTCAAATGCGGTTTCTATCTGTCGGCCCATCCAGTCGCGACTTTCTTCATCGGTCTGTCGCTCAGATCGTTCTTCTTCACTGTCGGCCACACGGCAGTTTGCCAGCTTCCAGCTGATAAAGTCCACATCGTATTGAATCTCTTCGCGGCGTAGTTTGATCACGCACACATATCCTCTTCTGTTATTCATAACGTACCTCCTTTACACAACTTCCACTTCATCGTTTCTGACCTCATAGTCCGACCGGCGTATTTTTTGTGGCGGCATTTTCCGGAATATGTTCTGAACGCACTGCATGGATATATCCTCCCACATCTGTTTGTACATAGGGACCTTGTCTTCCTTCCTTCCAGAAAGCCATCCAGCCATTACGTAAGAAACAATAGCTTCTTCAACGTTGCGGTCGAGGGCAGTATTGATGTTCCATCGGGTTTCCTTACTCCGAATGGACCAAGAGAACCCATCGCTGCTGTATGTAGCCGAAGAAATCATTCTGGACATTCGCTCCTGAAGTTCTTTGGCTGCTTGACCGGCGTATTGAAGAAGTAGGGGAACATCCTGTTCGGTGACTTTTACCGTCAGGTACAAGCTATCTCCGCTTTGTCCGACAAAATCTCTGCCTTCGAAACTTGAAAGCATTTTGCACCGCTCTATTACTTTGTCATACGAAAACTCATATTCCATTTTTTCTGATTTACATTTTACTTCACAAAAATACAATAGAACAACATGTTATACTGACATTTTAATCATTTCGTCAAATTTGGTTTGTATAATGTCCTTACTTTGTTGACATGAATACTAAACAGATAATAAAATGATAGGCGCAGCAATAGGAGCAGCAGCAGGACTTGCTGGAAGCATATTTGGAGGCATAAGCGCGTCCAAAGCGAGAAAGAAAGCAAACCGTATTCTCGATCAGCAAGAAAAGGATAACGAACAATGGTATAACCGACGGTATAACGAAGATTATTTTCAGTCTTCGGAGGCACAGGCCGCACTGTCTAAAGCCCGGGAAATGGCTAACGAGCAATACCGAAACGCGGCCGGCGCGGCGGCGGTAGGAGGTGCAACGGACGAAAGTGTAGCACTGGCCAAGAAAGCCGGAAACGAATTGGCCGGCGACGTAATTACCGGATTGTCCCAGCAGTCTACGGCCAGAAAAGATGCCATAGAGTCCACGTATCTTGACACCAAACAAAACATCAATAATCAGAGAATATCGCTTTACAACCAGCAGGCGGGAAATGCTTCTCAGGCAGCAAGCTCTTCATTAAGCGCAGGAATGGGCCTTGTCGGATCGGATCTGCAGTCGTATCTCGATACCGGTAAAGGACTGTTTCAAAATCTGTTCTCCAAAAACAAGAAAGGAGGTGCATAATGGCAGGATGGTATGACACAATGAGAAGAAGATGGGGTTACAACAACATTCCATTAAATCAGTCGAATCGACCGGCACCGGCAGCTCAACAGCCTACAGTGGAACAGCCTGCACAGCAACCCGTACAAGAAAATGCCGAAAATCAGGAAGTGACACCTGCAAAATGGTTTGAAGATTTTTATCAGAAAAACATGGAGCAGCCCATTACTCCGGAAGAACAGCAAAAGCGTGTACGAGGCGCGCAAGCTGCACAGGCAATAGGATATCTTGGTAATGTGCTTTCTTCTTTTTCAAACCTTGTTTTTACCGATAAAGGAGCACCGGCGCAAACGCTTCCTTCTGTTCCCGACTTGAATATACGCAGCTTTGAGGATCGGGTAGCCGAGAAACGCCGTCAGTATATTGCCGGTCAGATGGCGGCCCGTGAGCAGGATCGGAAATCTGTGTTAGACCAATTCAAGATGCAGCTTCAGCAGAAAGATGATGATAGAAAAGATAAGCTGAATAATGCCAGAATAAAAGAGTTTGAATCTTCTGATGCACTGAATAAAGAAAAAGAAGAGTATCAGAAACTTGTTAACGCTGGGTATGATAAAAAGTTGGCTGCTGAAATTGCTCGTTTAATAGCATTAGCAGAAAAAGCAAGAAACGAAGGAGTTGCGGCTATTATTAAAGCAAAGAATGATGGAAAAAATAAATCTATCAAAGAAAAATCAGGAGAAAAAAAGAAATCTCATGGTAAATATAGAATTCAAGGTCCTAATGGCCACACAAGGGATTATGATTTGGATATTGATAAAGATGTAATTGAATTCTACAGATTGATGGTTAAAAATAAACTTATTCCATACGATAAAGCAGAATCTGTAAATCAAATGAGAGAAGCTATAAAGATAAATAGCGGGAAATATATTCCAGGAAATAGCTCTCAATTTAATTACGAATTTCCTCCTTCAATGCAAAACAAAGATAACGATTTAATGCCTCCATCAAGAAGAAAATAATATGAAGAAACTTATACCAAAATCACATTTCCACAGACGTAGAACTTCTCCGGATAGCCTGAAGGAAAGAATACGTTTAAGCGGTACGGACAAGATTAACATTGAGCTTCTTTCCAGATGCGAACAGGCGTGGATGAATCTTAGCAACTTTCGGGCCACTCGTTTGCGTAATTTACGATACGTGTTTGGCGACCAGTGGGGAGACTATGTAAAGGATGATAATGGAAACATGGTGAAGGAACGTGACCGCATATATAAACGTACGGGTGGGGTAGTGTTGCAGAACAACAACCTGATTAAGATAGTCAACACTCTTTCCGGATTGTACGCTAAAACATCAACTATGCCCGTTTGCTTTGCCCGACAAAAGGGAGCAGACCAAAAATCGGAGATGATGACAAATGCGCTGCAAACAAACTGGGAGCGAAACGAAATGAAAGACCTTCTTCTTTCGGAAATGTGCGAGTTTATATGTGGTGGATCGGCCATTGTCACAGAGGAATGGACATGCCATGAAGGCGAGGAAGACAGTTATACGTTCCCTGTGAATCCTTCTCATTTCTTTTTTGAATCGGCCGGAAACGACCCGCGCCACTGGGACACTTCATTGATAGGAGAAATACGCGACTACACGCTTGGAGAACTATCTTCGGTGCTTGCTGAATCTGAATACGACTTTCATCAACTTGAAGAAATATATCGTCCATTTATGCAAAGAGCTGTATGGAATTCAACGCAGCAGACGGACATTTTGAAGGAAGAATCGTTCGACACTCCGCCGGCACAAACCCCATGCCGAACTTACCGCGTATGGACTTTAGAAAATAAGCCAAGATACAGATGCGTTGACGTGATGGATATTGATAACCCTGTATATCGTATTGAGGTTGATCAGCTTCCTATTGTTAAGCAAATGAATATGGAAAGACTTGCTACAGGAAAAGCACAAGGTATGCCGGACGAAGAGATACCTTTGATAGAATACAGATATATTGTTGACCAGTATTGGCATTTCCAAATGCTTACTCCGGACGGGCGTGTACTTACCGAATACGACACTCCGTACGAACACAAGTCGCATCCTTATACCTACAAACTACACAATTACGTGAATGGGGATGTCATTCCTTTTATCTCGGTTGTCATTGACCAGCAACGATACATCAACCGGCTTATTACGCTGCACGATCTTGCTATAAACGCTTCCGTAAAGGGAATAAAGATGATACCGAAAGATTGCGTTCCGCAGGATATGACTAATCGTGAGTTTGCAGAACAGTTTGTTGAGATAGGAGGATTTATATTCTACGAGCCTTCACGGACAGGCCGTGCGCCGGAAGTAATCACTTCCAATTCAACAAACATAGGTACAAGCGAACTTCTCCAACTTGAGCTTAACTCCATCAACGACATTACATCCGTATCTCAATCCTTGCAGGGTAAGGCTCCTTCCAGCGGTACACCGACCAGCAGATACGCAATGGAAACGCAAAACTCTACCACGGCTATATCTTCGTTGATAACCAAATTCACAAGTTTCGAAAACGGTGTAGCCAGGAAGAAGATGAAGACCATACATCAGTATTATACGTCGCCGAGAAACATTTCAGTGGAACATTCAAGCGGCTATTCTCAGTATGGAACATACGAGCCTTCCGAGGTGCGCGACATCGACTTTAAGGTAAGCATTAAGGAAAGCGCAGAATCGCCTGTTGCACGAATGATGCTTAACGATCTTGTAATGGAATTGTGGAGAGCCGGACAGATCAATGCAGAACAGCTTCTTTCTTACTCTTACTACCCAGGTTCGGAAGGATTGTTGCAGGCATTGCGGTCCGCTCGCGAAGCTGCCGAACAAGGTGAAGGATTGCAGCAAATACCACAATACCAAATACAGGGTGCCACGGCGAACGCTAACCCGCAAACGGTACAGCAGATACAGCGTGCTCTTATGGCCGCTTAATGTCAACTAATAGATAATAGCTATGCAAAAGAACATACCTTTCAGTTACGGAATACACCGGTCCCCATCTATCGGAAACGATGGGGAACTTTCGGAATGTGTCAATTTAATGCCTAAAAATGGTGAGATTGTCAACATACACCCTCCTCAGTATATTGGCATAACATTGCAGGATGGCGAAAAGTTGCTGTATGTTCACAGCGTATCCGGAGAGAACAATTACATCGTACTTCTTCCGAATGCCGAAAGCGGTGGTACATTGGCTTATTACAATGAAAAGTCAGAAAGGAAGGTTATTGAAGAATCAGACTTATTTGAATATAAAAATATTTATTCTGTATCTTCTGTTGGCAATACAATTATTGTTTTTTCTGACAGTGGACTTCGATACTATTTGTTCAAGTCTGGAACATACAAGTCATTAGGAAGTCATGTACCTGACCTTGAAATAGTGTTTGGATTAAAAGAAGTAAGAAATTCATTTGAAAGAGGAACTAACATTACTATTACAGATGATGGTAGCGGAAGTACAAATATACCAAGACCGGGTACTTATGAAATAATTGGGAATGGTAATAATGAAATTTTAAATGGAGTGTTTTCTTTGTTAAATCCATTTTTAGAAGAGCAAAGAGAGTCTGGACATTTTTTTAATCCATTCTTAGTAAGATATGCTTATAGAACTTATGGTGGATCTTACATGTATGTTTCAAATCCTGTATTAATGATTCCTAACTCAGGAATTTTTCCTTTTGTCGAAGCTTCTGATGGATTTGAAATGAAAAGAGGCGATTTTACGTTTACGACAAAAGATGAAGGATATGAAGACAATCTTGGAACAGGAGTTTTTTTAAGTGGAATAAAAAATATTAATGCATATATTTATACATGTTCATTAATGTATAAAATAATAAATAAAAATTCTTTAGATATTATTTCAGATTGGTCTGATATTATAAGATCTGTTGATATTTTTATAACAAATCCTTCTATATCCAGATTAAAAAATGAGGGAACATGTAGCATATTTGTTCATGGTTCTCTTGCAACTCCAAAACAAAAGCCTTCTGGTGGATATATGAAAAGATTTAATAGTACAATTTATGGATATTCAGGAGATTACGATTTAACAAATACAGATTATATTATACTTCCACAGATGGAAGAAAAAGAATATAGAGATTCTATTGTTAATGAAGGTGTTTTTCGTCTTGCTGATAGCATAGATATTGAAGAATTAAAAAACAAAAAACAGGATGAAGATGGATTCATACTTGCTGATGTCGGTTCTCTAAATAACATAAATAGTCGAGAACAACTTGATACGGAATACGATTATAATTCACGTGATAAAATTGTTTCTACTTATGGGTTTCCATACAATTCAAGAATAAACATTACTGGTATAAAAAGGTATCCGTATTGTCCTAAAGCAAACATGATGTTTACGTTTACTAATGGATACATTACAGATAGGGGAAACTACGTACAAAAAACGTATGATGTATCAGTATATGCTTATTTGCAAGAATTTGGAAAAACCGTAAAAGTAAGTTCTGTCGCTTCACAGATATATGATATGCCTGCATGGCTGTATTTCCCAAGTTCAAAAGCAAATAAAATCATTTTTGAAAGATATGATTCTGAAACTCAGCAATACAGCTACGCCACAATTTCGTTAAAACAACATCAGTCGCTTAATGGAAGTTACTACATAAACGAAAAAGATGATTCTTACTTTGAAAAAGAACAGATTGAATTCACTTCCGAACGCCCGGCAATTCTCGATGAAGAATACGATGACTTTGTGTCAGAACCCAACAAAATATATACTTCCGAAGTCGATAATCCTTTTGTTTTCCCGTTATCTGGGATAAACACTATTGGAACTGGAGATATAATTTCGATCTGTTCAGCTACAAAGGCTTTGTCTCAGGGCCAGTTCGGACAATTCCCATTGTATGTTTTTTCTTCCGACGGTATCTGGGCAATGGAAGTAAATGCTGATACGGGATTATATTCATCTATTCATCCGGTAAGCCGGGACGTTTGCAGCAATTCAAAATCAATTGTGCAGATTGATAATGCTATTGTATTTGCAAGTGAACAAGGATTGAAGCTTCTGCAAGGGTCTGACGTTGCCCTCATATCAAGAGCGATGGATGGTTATAATATGGATAGATCCATCTACAACATACTTTCCGAATACAGTGAATTGTTTGTTGAAGACGGAAAAACGTTTGTCGATCTGTTACGCGATTGCAGTATTGTTTATGACTACCCGAATGCGCTGCTTCATATATATCCATCAGAAGGAACCAAGCACTATATATATTCGTTTGAATCCGGAGAATATGCAAGTTTTGTCGGGCATCAATTAGAGTCTTCTGTTCCTGGATATCCGGAATCTGTTTTGCAGATAGGAGATAAGCTGTTTTCTTATAAAAACAAAATGTCGGACGTTATACAGAAAGGCTATTTGATTACACGCCCATTGTCTTTCGACGATCCTCTTGCGATGAAGATAATAGAAGACTTGCGCATTATTTCTCGACGTTCAAGCGGAGAATCAAAGGTAAGATACGCCGTTTTTGCCAGCAATGATAATCGTGCATGGTGCCAGTTATATTCGTTGCGTAGCCGATCATACAAGTATTTCCGTTTTGTTGTATTTACCGATATGTACGATGTTGACACGATATCCGGAATGTCTGTACAGTTTAGCTATAAGCGAACCGGGAAAATGAGATAAATCCATGTTTTTTAGTTAAGGGTTATTCATTGAAAAGCCCCGGCTGTTTTAATTTCAGTCGGGGCTTAATTTGTAATATGAGTCACAAACAAGAATATAAATATTAATTTATTTTTATATATTTATATACTATCAATCCAATAACAAATACGATAAGTGAAATAATAAATCCGATAGCATATCCTCCAAGCTCAATTTTTAGTTTTTGCCATTTGGATAATTCCTTTTCTACTTCTACAATAGTAGGATTTTCTATGTATACGTATCTTTCTATGAAATAAGGTACTTCGATCATAGTAGTAGCAAACGGCCATATACCAAGAGAATGCTGCAACACACCGTTGCTGTAACGTGCCCAGCTGTATGCGTACTTGTTCGATAAGAAAGATGTTGAGTCTTTAGTAGACACGCTATCCTTGTAAGGTATAAGCTTTACTTCAAATATAGTGTCTTTAATCGAAACACTGTCTATCCGAACAGATTCTACCGGTATGTATTTTGTGCTTTGGCACGAATACAACACAGCCAATGCAAACCATATAATGCTTATAGCATAGAGAACTTTCTTCATAATCCCAGATAGTTACATATTCCTTCTACATGAAGCTGAACAATTGTTTTCTTTCCTTCTTCGGACAATAAGTATTCAACGTCTTCCTTGTTGTCCTGAAACAGGTTTTCAGTAAGTACAGCCGGACACTTTGTTTGCTTCAGGATATACAGATTCCCTTCCTTATCCGGATCTCCGTCCGTTTCATCTTTTCGAAGTTTAAACCCTGCCTTACCTGCAGCTTCATACAGGCATGTTGCCAGCTTGTCAGCTTTGGTTTTACCAACACTTGTCCACGCTTCCCAGCCACGAGCAGACATCCAATCTGAACCGTTACCAGCCGCGTTGCAGTGAATGGAAACAAGAATAGCCTCACTTGCCTTATATTCGTTAACACGCTTGCATCTCTCTTCCAGTGGCACGTCAATTTCTTCACGAACGATGCGTTCTGCATCAATACCACGTTTGCGAAGCTCGTTTACCAATCGTTCCGCTATTTCTCGGGTGTATGCGTATTCCAACAGCCTACCGTCCGGCGAACGTTTCCCGGGTGTATTACTACCGTGCCCGTTGTCAATTAATATTTTCATATCTTATTTATTCTCTTTTGTCATTTCTTCAATGATTTCTCCTGCTGTGCTATATTTCTTTTTGATGTACTCAACAAGAATTCTTTTGATTGATATCTTATTCTTTATGCCGTGTATGCTACAAATATGATCGGCAATACTATCAAACTCGAACAGGAAAGCCAGTCCAAGCCCTATCATGGCCGACACTGTATAACTGCATATTCCTGCGGGTTGAAGTATTGAAATACCAAACATGAACCCTAACACCAAATATGAATTGTATTCTATGAACTTACACATTGTCCTGCGTCCGGCACGCGAAAAGCGGAAATCTTCTCCTCTCTTAACAATAGAGTCGATGATGCCCAGAACAAAATCTGCAACTATCATGACGATAATAAATGCCAGCATCCAGCGAAGTTCAAATACCACTCCTTTTATTTCTTCGATAAAGGAGTAAGCCCCAACAACAATCAGTTGAGGGGCTATAGCTTCCAGCAGTCTTACCATGGCTATTTCTTTGTTTTATTGCCAAACAGATTTGCTAACCATTCGCTTGTAGCAGCCGAAACAATCCCGGTTGACGCTAATGCAACAAACAGCGCGTAGATAATCACAGTTAAAATACTTGCATCAGACGGAGGAAAGCCGAGATTCATCCACCACGAAAAGAAAGTAACTACAACTGCAACAACGGCCGTCACCCACATTGTTACCCATCGATTCATCGGATTCTGTAACTTACCGGCGATAAAACCGACTACAGCCGGAACCGCCACACTAACCAGAGCACCAAAGCTTGCAAATCCTTCCATAAATCCTGTACTTTCTTCTCCTGTTTGAGCAAACAAGTTCACTACGCACATAAGTGCAACAAATAAAAACATAAATCTTTTCATAATCTTTTTGTTTTAAGTGGTTAATAATTAATTATAAAGTTTTTACGTAACTTTTCCAGTTATCTCGATGATCCCGATACGTCTGCTTTCTATCTTTCAGTGTGTATTTGCTTTTAAGCAGATCCATGTCGTAATACAATTCAGCTCCTTCTGTCTCTTCAAGTGCGTATGCTTCAACTTCGTATGGTATCGTATAATAAGCTGACGATGAAGGATGAATAATAGGATTCCCTTTAATCCATTCTACAAAATAACGCCAGTAGTACCGCACCCATGAATCGCCTGCTTGGTTTTCTGCCTGACGCAAGTGCATTGTTTCGTGGCGCTTACTTCTCTTTCCAGAAGACATCTGCATGTATCTTTCAATCACAGCTTTCTTCTCTTCTCGGTAAATTATGCGACCGCACCACATCATAAACTTATAGTCCCACCACGGAAAATGCTTCATTGGCATTAGCTCAACTTCGAAAAAGTCTGAAGGCTTGCTTTTAAAAAGCATTTTGATTAATGTTATAATTTCCATAATACTTAATTTATTATTCTAAAACTGTTATTCTTGCATATCCGTTGCCAGAGTGTCCCGTTTCTGTTCCACCAGAAGTAGATTCAAATGATGTAGAACCATCTTTTGTACTTCCACTATCCAACTGTAAGCCCGTATATCCGGAAGTTCGGTACCCGGCATTGGCAGCTGTGTTTACGAATCCGCTTCCACCGCCGGAATAGTTTACATAATTAGTTCCTGTATCTGACTGACCTTTGCCACCGCCGTACCAGCCACCTCCACCTGCACCAGATACATATCTATAATTAGAGGTTGTCTGATTGGCACCAAGGCCGAAATCTCCTCCTGAACCTGCCGAGTTTTGTGTGCCGGGATATTGCCCCTTACCACTTACTCCGCCTCCTTGTTGGGATGCGTTGGATTGTCCGGAAGATTCATTCGTATTCGTTACAGTAACACTTTTGTATAATGAATAGCTGTAACTATTACTCTTACTGCTACCTTTCACTACTACCTTCCAGGTAGGGTAATAGGTGCTGGGGGTAGTGAACTCGGTGCTTGAGAAAGCCCCAACCTTATTACCTGACGAATTATAATATTCAACTGCAAAGCTGTCGTAAGAACTGCCAGAAAGTGAAATTCTATATTTCGTATTCTGGCTTAATGAACCTATTGATTTAGAATAAGAATATTCTCCAAGATGTTCTTCTTCATCTACTTGTACAGATATTGTTACATAAGAATCTTCTGAATACACATAATCGCTTGAAAATTGTATTCGCCAATATTTTACATCAACCGTTGGAGTGTATTCTATCGTGAGTGAACCTTTTTTATTATATAAGTCATTTGTTAATTTATCTTTAGGTAATCCGCTGTTTATGTTACTTGCCCCAAGATATACAAAACTTCCTGTTACAATATTGTAATCAAGTTGAACAGTGTAAGTAACACCAGCTTTCAAAGTCGTTCCAATAGCAGGCAGCAAAGAAGTTCCAGTAGTATTGTATTCTTCGTCAGATATGGTTATCGTTGAAGAACTATCCTTAGATAGAGCACCGCTGCTGACTTGACTTTCAGAAGTGCTTTCTTCTGTTTCTTCTGTATATCTGGCAGATGCTCCTGCGCCACCACCTGCGACTATGAAACGGCTAAGCAATGATGCAGAACTTCTATTCGTTCTACCTGATGAGTAAGCCATCGAAGATGTAACTAAACACATATCCGTTGCGCCTCCACCAGGTCTTGGATAAGATTCTCCGTAAGTATTTCCACTGCTATATGAGGACTTTCTTACAGAAGCACCTCCTCCATTCCATCCACCATTAGCGGTACCAGAAGTGGATGAACTGGATGAACTGGTTCCTTGGCCTCCAACGAACACATAAATAGTCGTAGGTTCAGTCAGCGTTAGAACTCCTTCGGAATATCCGCCTTTACTTCCAGTAGCCGTGTAACTCCCACTCACATTACCTCCTTGAGCACCCCAGCATTGCAACTTATATTTGCCCTTAGGTAAAGTGACTTGCTGAACAGATCCAGTGTAGGCAAAATTGAATACAGTTCCGGCAGGGTAAGTTTTCCCTTTTTGTTTAACAAGTAAATTTACCGCCTTCTGTGGTGAACCATCCGTAGTGACAATTTGCACGGTTTGCTGCCTGTCCTCGAACAGTTCATTCGTGTCACTTTGTACAGAGATAGGCCCATTGCCTACCCCTGTATAAGTGAGTGTGATGTACCCACCACCTGATTCCCATGCTATTGTCTTTGTAGCCATACTTATGATACAGTCCAGTTTGTATTAGACGTAACTTGTACAGATACTGCACTACCATCCTGAGGAATAGTAATTTCTGTAGGTTCTACTGACAATGTAGCGTCTCCAGCAGCTTGCTTGATAGTAATTTGCTGACTTTGACCACCATTGGCTTCAACGATAAGTACCCGGTCAACTTCTTCTATCGTTGCATTAGCCGGGAATGTAAATTCAATGCTAAATGCAAATTCAGCTTTAGCACCTGGGTCGTCTGCTATCGCTTCTCCGTTGTTAGTCGCTGTACCATTCGCTTGATATGTTTCAGGTATTGTAACATCCGTAACTTCTCCATTCCATCGGAATGTGAGCTTGCTTGAGTTTGTTTTACCGGTAACTGTAACTGCCCCGCCTGATTTAGGTGCAGACATTTCTGCACCATTATCAAATGAGGCGAACTCTTCTTTCGGAGTCTGAGTCACCTTATAAGTTGCTGGTACTCCAACTCCTACACCTGTCACTGTTACAGTACCAGTACGAGCTACACGCCCCGTATGGGCACTTGCACTGTTACTAATACTTCCATTACCACTACCCGACGCGGGTGTGACATTTAACCAACTTGGTTTTGCCATAATTCAATTCCCTTTAGTTAAACATATATCTATTTTACCTGCCAATCTACATTGGCCATTATAAGAACATCGTCTGTAAAATTATTACCCGGCATTAGAAATATCGACTTGGGTTCCACCCTTAAATATCTCGCCTTATTTACACTGCATACCAATCCACATGTAACGCTCATTCCACCTATCCGAGTTGCCTGAACAGATATACCACTTCCGACACGGTTTGCAGCAAGCTGCAATCCGTCTCCAATTCGATTAGCTGTGACATTCAAGCATCCCATAGTTCTGCTACCTTGTTATAGTTACATTCGTCTCAACTGTTTCGACCTCTTTTCGTAGGCCATCCTCAAAATCAGCGTCTGGGATGAAGGCAGTCACCCTGCACATTATTTTCCCAACTCCTAACTTTGTCGAATCAACACACGCCACATAGTTGTCATCGTCAGCCTTGATCATCTGCTCTTTGTTAATACTTACCTTTCGATTTGTATATACATAAAAATCGCATGAGAAATCTATATCGCTCATCCTATATCCGTCCAGCCTATCGAGGTGGACGTTTATCTTCAATTCTGTACCTATGCTGCTCATATTCTATCTGGTTATAGTACATAATTCAGGGAAATCAAGCAGAACCTGTGCAGCAAGTATTTTTGCACCTGCTTCTGTAGGATGTACGCCATCGCTGCTAAGCAATCCGTCATGCCAGTTTTGAGAGCCGTCACCTTTTTCGACTGCTGCGGCAAAATCAATATATCTAAACCCGGATGACTTGACAAACTCGTTCTTTAATGCATTACTTCTCGTCGGAACTGAAGGAATCGTACATAGGATTACATTGATACCTTCATCAGCCAGCTTCATCACATTCTGAATTGCCGTAAGCCAACTTGAGCTAACAATCGTACCATCAGTATCATTCATACCAAGACACCATACAAGGTATTTAGGTTTCTTGATTTTCAAGTCTGCCATGAGTGAATTATACATTGTTGGAGATGAACCACCCGACAGCTGGTCTATGTAGTATTTTGAATAACCAAACGAAGCTAACTGCTGTGGCCAACGTGCGGGGTCTCCTGTACTTAGGTAACTATCTCCGATGAACCACAATTCATAGTTAATCATTTTGGGGCAATACGCGAATGAAGTGAAATTAAGCGTATTGCTACCAAGATTCTGTACGGTTACGCCTCCTTGTGAAGAGAATGTCAGTTCCTTCGTCTCATATATTACTCCGTCAGAAGATATTCTAACAACAATAGTTCTACCATCTCTCTTATCTAAGAATATCCCAATCTTGTTTTTAGATGATAAGTTTAAATTATGTTGTTCACTATTTCCATTACCAATCTCAACGTTGTTGTCCGATATGTCAACATATGCGCTACTTCCATACTTTATTCTTATTTTTTCAAACAGGCTGTTAGCTTGTATATTTAAGCTCACGACAACATCATTTCTCGCATAATTGCTTGTTAAAACATTAGAAGCGGAAGCGGTTAATTCAAAATCTGTAGCAATTATACTTGTTACTTTAGATTTCAAAGTATCTACATTAGCTTGCAAGTTCTTAACTGTTTCAGCGACCTCTACTTTTTCTTGTACAGATATAGACACAACACTTTTTTCAGAATAAACAAAATTGCTCGCCATCTGAATGTACCAATAAGTAACGTCGACTGACGGTGTGTATTCTATTGTACGAGAGCCTTTTTGATTATACAAGTTGCCTGTTAGATTATCTGCTGGCATTCCTCCTTCAGAATTATTTGCCCCAAGATATGCAAAGTTTCCGGTTACGATATTATAATCGAGTTGAACAGTATACGTTACTCCAGCTTTTAATGTTGTTCCAATTGCAGGACGATACGCTTCTTTTGTTGGGATATAATCCTCGTCAAGTATTGTAAGCGTTCCTAAAGTTTCCACTACATCGTTCAATTCAAGGACTTCTGATTGAAGATTCTGTATTATCTCCTTAGAATCGGTCTTTTCACTGTATGCTATAGATACATAAGAATCTTCTGAATATACATAATCGCTTGAAAATTGTATGCGCCAATATTTTACATCAACCGTTGGAGTGTATTCTATTGTAAGTGAACCTTTTTTATTATATAAGTCTCCTGTCAATTTATCTTTTTGACTTCCCTCATTGGTATCACTTGCCCCAAGAAATACAAAACTGCCTGTTACGATATTATAATCAAGTTGAACAATATATTTTACACCAGCTTTTAATGTTGCTCCAATCGCAGGCATTGAAGAAGTTCCAGTAGGATTATATTTATTTGTCGTTGTCTCAACAAAGTACCTCGCATCTTCTATCTTCGCATTTAAAACCTTTCCCTGTTCAGCAGCAAGAACCTTAATTGCTCCGACTTCAGATTCACCGCCATTCAAATCATTTACAACTACAATTGCAGAAGTATCACCAGTAACACCGCTATTACCTTGCTGTCCTCTTGGAAGAGTAAGATTAAGGATCTGATTTGGCGCTTCACCTGTTATTTCTGCTTTAGCTTCATCTGGGCTATCTGAGGGTGTAACTGTACCTATTGTTAACGTGTTAGCTGGACCAGCTTCGCCAGGTCTACCTTTAATGTTCTCCAAATTGATGTTCAGCGTTGAACCTGACACTGACGCACTACCAGAGGGTGTACCTTCAGCATCATTTACAGTCACATTGACTTGGCTGATAGCGTCTTGCTTTCCTTTAACTTCCTGCTTGGAAGCAATACCAAGATTATCAAGCGTCTTATTTCCTTCAAGTGTTACACCACCAATACTCGGTTTATTTTCAAGTTTATAATAATCTGAAGTACCACTTCCACCTGTTTCAAAAGGAACATATTCATTTACTTGTGCATTCTGCACAGTTATTCCTCCTACGACTTTTGATTTTAAAGACTTTACTCTATAATACTTGTCTTCAGAAGAAACATAAAAAATCATTCCAACAAAAGGATTTGGAATGTTTGGTATCTCGCTGACACTTTCTATGCGAGAACGTTTATCAAGTGGAGTGTCGACTTTAGTAGGACTAAAACCGTTGCTAGATAAAATTGCATCATCAAAATTTGTTGCCATAGTAGTAATCGTATTAGTCAATGTAAATAAAGAGTTCTCCTCGTATAGTCATAAATTCACCATACATTTTATAGGTATTGCTTCCTAAAATGATAGATTGCCCGTTTGCTCCCATAATGCTTTCGTCAAACGGGACTTTTCCTCCTATACCGTTATCTTTTGTTGCCACGTAATTATATCCGTTAGGGATCAATACGATAACTTTGCTTCCTGCATCTAATACTCCTAAAGATGTTTTTGGCAAAGTTTGTGGTTTCATTTTAACAATATGGTTGGTTGAAGATTCAATCATTTCAAGTGTGATTTGAGAGAAATCTGTAATTTCGTCAAGAATGGTTCCATAAAGTATGTATACTTCAGGTTCAGGATCTGTACCAGATGAACATAACGGAAATTCTAATTTGCCAATATACATTTTAGAAACCTTTTCTTCTGAGGAATCAGGGATAACGTAAAATGTATATTTGTGAAGCATCTCAGCTTCTTTTAAACTGTTGTAATCGTTTTGAGAAATTACAGACATGCGTATGGGACTTCGCAATGACATAATCCATTCACCTTCACTTCCATTAAAATCCCCCCGCATCACAGCAATTTCGTATGCAGACAGACCATCATACCCGTACGAAGAAGTAGACGTACTGAAGCGTAATGTAACTTCTCCGCTGCTTGCGGTAGGTACACCTTCTTCTTCCTGCTCGTATTCGGTAATAGCAAACAGACAGTCGCGACGGCTGCGCATAATGCAGCGGTCGTTATAGCGCGCATCGTGCGGTTTGAATGGAGGATAGGGAGTGCGGCGGTAGTCCGGCGCATTACACGGAGATAAAGGCTCGCGACGCGGTGTAAGGTTGCCTTGATTTTTTACGTAAATGGCTTCGATGGAGTATGCCCCTTCTTCAAGGCCTTGCGGCAACTCCATATATAGAGTTCCGCTTTGGGCAGTGGCGTTCACCAAGTATTTTTCGCGCGGCCCTATCAGAAAACACTTTACCAATGCACGGGTAAAGTCTTCCCGTACGCTGGATGTTCCTTTGTATACCGTCCATTCAATATGAATAAGTCTGTCTTTGTAAATGGTAAGCATAGTCTGTCTTATTATGAATTTTGTTGTGCGGTGGGTGAAATACCCATCAGCACCAATGCCTGATTGAACATGCTGTCGGCGTGTTCGTCTTTGTAAGTAAGTAGTGTCAGCCCGGCTATGTAGTACACAAGTGCCTGAACCAGCCGGTCGCTGACAGATACTTTCTCTTCTCCATCTTCGTTTATGATAGATGGCTCGGTCATGATTCCTACCTGTATGCTATCGTTTCTATCCTTTGCCTTGTATAGTTCGAGAGTCCGTTTAGGGTAGGGGACCATGGCCAGTTTCGGGCGTTCCGGAGTTCCTGTTGCGTATGGGTCTTTCAACATGGAATACTCCGGATCGTCCCAGTAGATAGGTTCTGAAAGAAACATTACCCACGATGCAAAGCGGGCATAGCACAAGCGCATGAAGTTATCGGGAAGTACAACGTGGCCTACCAGATCTTCGTCTATGCTAACCGATGTGTCAGCTTTATCAATAACCACATCGGGAGTAAGCATGCCTGGGTCTGCGTTTCCGTTGACATAGCGAAGCGCGTCGATAATTTTTGAACGGATGATAAGCGACATGTCCATGTTGTCTTGGGAGCCAATCATTTCGCTGTCGTTAGGTCCGATTTCATCAATGCAGATCTTCACTTCTTCCACAATGTCGTCCACACTCTTGTACATGTCTTTACAGTTTCAGGTTCGGGAATTTTACGTGATATTTTTCTTTCAGCGCATCAATCTGATCGGGATTACCGATTACTTCTCCTTTTGAGACAAAGTAGTCAATAACGTCGTTCATGGTTTTAACGCTTTCAACGTCTTGCATTTCTTTCTCTTTGTTTTCGGTTTTCTGTTCAGGTGCTTTTTTGCCGCCTTTACTTCCTCTTGCAGGCTTACTTTCAATTTCCGGTTTAGAAGGTTTGTCGTCAATTTCGTAAGTCGCAGCAAGTTTGTAGCTCTTACCGAAACGCGGGTCTTTCTCCAGCGCATCCTGCACAAACGGGTTAGTGGTGATCAACGAAGCCTTTCTTCTGTTCATGTAATTTCCGTTGCGGAATTCAGCATGAATCGTAACGCCACAGTAAACAATGGTTATCCGGCAGGCATCCATATTCACCAACTCGTATATCTTCTTTTTCTTCATGTTTAGTCTTTTTTCTGTGAATGAAAAATGGCGGGGAAACGAGGATTATCCTTTCCTCCCCGCCAATATTATAGAAACGGAATGAATATTATACGTTGATTTCACCGCGATACGGTCCCCATGCTGATTCGGTTCCGTCGTACACGTACAAACCTACTGCATGAGTTCCGTCGGCATTTGTCAGATATACCACCTGACCGTCTGTCGGTTCAGAAACTTCACTGAATGCTGCAACGCTTGTAACGATTGCATCGAGAGCAGAAAGTTTATATCCGGCAACTAATGACTCGGGTCCTACAATCATTGATTGATAGCCGGTCAGCATCAAGCAGTCATCTTGAATATAATACTGTGACTTGGCTTCGCGAACTTCTCCGCCTGCTCCTTTTTCGTGATCAACGCTGACAGTCTTTCCCTTTTGGTAGTAGTAGCGTTTGGCATCCTTCATCGGGAAGATAACAGCGCACTCTTCATAGCCAAGTTCGTCAAGCGCATGTTCCACCTTAAAGTTGATAGTTCCGAATGTGCTTGCAAAAGCGGAAATGTCAATACCAATTTCTTGTTTTTTGGTAAAGGTGATTTCCTTGTGTTTGGTAAAGTCAATGTTCAGCAGCTTTTCGATGAATTTGGTACCGCAATAGGCGTCCACTTCATTTACAGTGCTGTACTTACCGAAGAACATGCGGGTGATACCGATAAGGTCAGCATATTGAAGAGTAGGGCCGATTTGATAACCCAAACGGATCTGGCGAAGAACTCCTTTCTGGGTGTACTGGTATTCGTTTCCGGTCTTTTTGTTGTACTTGGTACGTTTGCTCGGAGCACTGATAAGCATAGAACGCGTACACTTCTTACGGAAGTTAGAAAGAATCCAGTCTTTCAGATCCTGAACGTTCCAGTTTGCCTTCTTATTGATGCGTTCAAAGAATTCTGTCCATGTGATAGCGCAAACCTTTTTCTGCAAGTAGCATGCCTCTTTTACTGGATATGCAGCATCAGGTGCAACTTCCACTTCGCTTTCGCTCATAGCTGGAGCCATAATATGAAGCGTTGTACCTGCTTCAATGTCGGGTACGTACATGTTTCCGCTATTCAACGGTCCGTTGATGGCTGAAACAGTTACGCCGGAAGAATCAACACTATCTACAATAAGGACAAGAGGAGTGCCGTCGGCAACGCCTTTTTCATCATAGCCTGTTACTCCGTCAACAAGAATAGTTGCGTTTTCCACAAAGAGCTTTTGGTCGTTCTTGTACAAAGGAAGAACAACGCTTTCGTTTTTATCTGTAGAGTTAGTCAGTTTGGACTTGACTTCACAGTCCATAATGGCTTCACCTATAACGTAGTGGTCAGGCTCTTTTGTTTTTACACCGACTTGTTTAGCCATACGGATAAAATCGGTGTGCATCGGATATTTAAACGCCTGAAACTTACTTACGTAATCTTCAATCTTGTTTTCCGCAAGTTCAGCTTGTGTAATTGCCGAACCGGTACCGGCACCTCCTTGCTGGTCAATACCTTTTCCGGGTTCGTCAAGAGTAGCACCTTGAAGCGGTGTTCCTGCATTCGGGTCTGTATCACTTCCACTTTCACCTAAATCTAATGCCATAGCCATACCACCACCTGCAAAAATAGCAAACAACATCAGCAACAGTTTGCCTAAAAACGCTTTGTCAATTTTCAAATCTTTCATAAATCATTCTTTATTTAATTAATACTAAGTCTTTTAGATGTCGGCCACAAACGGATTGTTCTTTTTCATCCATTTTACTTCTTCTTCGTAGGCCTGCTTCATTTTCTGCTTTTTGGTTTCTTCGTTTTCTTTCTTTTCCCACGGCATAAACGACGCTATGTCGCGAATAGTCCAGTCCCAGTCTCCGTTAAACCTCATACCGCGGTCGTCCAAATAGATGTCAGCCATCAGTTTACTTCCTTCTGAATCTTTCGGTTGATCAGGGTTTTCGTTGATGTAGTCGTATGAAATCTTATTGTCTTCAAGCCACTTTTTCAACGCATCGGTTACCGGACGTGTGGTGTAGATGATAACAGTCCATCCTTTTTCTTTCAAGATCTGAGTTGCCGAGTCTGCACCCTTGATCATGTCTCCAAAGACATCTTCGCCTTGGTAACCGCTGGAGTAATCACTCAGCACTCCGTCGAAGTCTATGCAGATTGTCTTACCTTTCTTTTTCATATCAAGCCAAGAATGGGTTTTTAACGTCATTTTCCTGTTTTCTCTCTCGTGTCGGGCGTTGCGAACCACCTACACGTTCTCTTTTCTTGTTCAGGTCAACCAGTTTATCATCAATCTTGGTACCCAAACCTTCGGCAATTCCTTCAGCTTTGGCATCCTGTACGGCTGTATCGAAATTCATGCCTTTTGCCATCAGCTCAAACATGGAAGGATCAATCTTACCAACAATCAGGTCGTCCATCACCTGATACATTTGGCCGATTACTTTTTCGGCCTGTTCATCTGTCAAATTCATTTCGGCAGCTTTGGCGCGGATTGCTTCGATGCTTGCCGGCATGTTCTCCGACATTTGCTTTTCAATTTCATCCTGTTTGGCTCGTTTTTCAAGATAAGTATTGTGCGCATCGGCCAGTTTTTGCGAATACTCCGGATCGTCCTGCAATGCCTGAAGGTCAAGTCCTTTGTTGGCTACCATCCATACAACCGGGTCGAAGTCGTCCTGCTTACCGGCTGCAACAATCATTTCGGCAAATACGGGGCTTTTCATCATGCGTTCGCGCATGTTATTTGAATTTGTTTCAAAGCTTTCGTAATTGTCCATCAGTTCGTTGGCGGCACCATAGTACGCTTCTTCGTCGTCAACATTCACATTTGGATAACGGCTTTGAAAACGTTCTCTAAACGTATCTTTTTTTGATTTTTCGGTTTTTTCCATCATGTACACGAAATTAAGTTCTCCACAAAGAAAAAGGATATACTAATCTGGTACTGATATTTTAATAATTATATTTACTATAAACGGTTTACTTATTATCAAAACGAACAATCTATTTTGTATATTCGCAGAATAATAGATAAATGATGTTTTATGGTTGAGAACGAATTGATTACATGCAGGAATAAAGAGCTTTACGAAGCTTACCGGAACGCATTCAGAAAACCGGAAGTACGTTCGCACCAGCAGGCAATAATAGAAGCTACTGTCTCGCATTCGTCGCGATACTGGATCAGCACACTACAGGCTTGCAGGTATATTATCAAGCTAAAGAAAGGGCTTCCTATAAAAAGCGTAAACGAGCTGAAAAAGAAGATGATACTTTCTATTTACGAGGTTTATAAGATACTGGAGAAGAAGCCGGAATTTAAAGGGTGTTCCACTTATTTTATAACGTCGTTTGCCATACAGAAAGACGCTCCTGAGTTCTACATTTCTTATCATCGGGCACTGGCAATTATTTCAAAGATGAACAGAGAGAGAAAGCATAATGAACAGTAATTTTAAAAGACTTATTCCATCTCTCTTTATTACAATTATTTGCGTCACTTCCCAACTGCTTTTCAGACATTCGATTTCTCATATCAATTCTGATATAATATCATATCTGTTATACATTTTTTCTCATGCTAATATCTTCCATTTTGCTGTAAACATTATAGGACTGTATCAGTTTAAACCGAGGGCGAAGACGTGTGTCATTGCATACATATCTTCGGTACTGGCCGGAATGATACCATTCGCACAGATGGATTTGCCCACATGCGGGCTTTCCGGGTTCCTGATGGCTTGCTATGCACGCCGCTACTACAGCCACAAACTCAGCTTTCGGTTTCTGTTGATAGCTAATCTGGCAATGGCTTTTATCCCGGTGTTCAACTGGAAGATACATCTCATTTCGTTTTTTATTGCGTATTTCATTTATGGCACGTTACACTATATCTCCATACACAGAAGAAGCTAAGGCTATCCTGAAAGAGAACGAACTTCGACTGAAGAAGATATTCGGGACGCACGACCAGTACAGCGGACGTGGCATATTCGGGCATGTTCACAAGGTCACAATCGAAGGATATCCTATACGGGTGCAATGGCTGACGGATGAAGTTTATCAGAACGAGCTGTATCAGGAGGTTATCAGCGCAGGTTCGATTGAGGCATACGTAAAGTCATTCAACGAGGAGTATGGAGTAAGCATCACGGAAGAGGACGTAATCAACGAGCTGTTTATTGCTCGCGTTTCACGTGACCCGGCGTTTGCCTTTTGCGTGATATTCGAGATAAAGTCGAAGAAGGAGGGGCAGATGGTGCCTTTTATCCTGAACTATGCACAGCTTATCGTGCTGGAGGAACTGGAGAAAATGCGTATTGCCGGCGTGCCGATACGTATCATTCTGCTGAAAGCCCGTCAGTGGGGAGGATCTACGTTGGTTCAGCTTTATATTGCCTGGGTTCAGTTGTTTGTGAAAGAAGGATGGTATTCGGTCATTGTGGCGCAGACAAAGGACACGGCCAAACGTATCAAGGCCATGTACAAGAAGGTGCTGGACCGCATACCCGGATTTATGTTCGGTGTGGATAAGCTGGAGTTCCGGCCTTACGAGAAGTCGGCATCGGACTTTATCATCGCTGACGGTTCGGGAAAAACGGTACGCAACAACGTAACCACCGTCGCATCGTACGAAAACTTCGAGAGCACCCGAGGACAGGACTATGCCATGGCGCACTTTTCGGAGGTGGCCTACTGGAAGACTACGGACGGGAAATCGGCCGAGCAGGTAATCACAAACATCGACTCGAACATTCTGGAAGAAGCACTGACCATCGAAGTTTCCGAATCGACGGCCAACGGCATGAGCGGTTACTTCTACGATGAATATCAGCTTGCAAAAGAGGGGAAATCGTCAAGACGGGCCATCTTCATACCGTTCTTTTACATTGAGAACGATATGTTGCAGTTCGAATCTGCTCGCGAACGCAGAGAGTTTGCCGAGTGGCTGGTGAAGAACAAAGACGTACAGGTGGCACCGTTCGAGACGGAAGAGTCCGGCCAATACCTGTACGGCCTTTGGCTGAAAGGGGCAACGCTGGAGCACATCAAGTGGTACATTGCCAAGCGGAAATCTTTTCACGACCACGCCAGCATGGCATCCGAAGCACCGAGCGACGACGTGGAATGTTTCAAGTTCTCAGGAAACCGCGTCTTCAACTTGTATCTGATAGAGACACTTCGCGAGAAGTACGTGCGGCATTACGTGTTCCGCGGCGACATATCGCAATCGGAAAAGACAAAGAAAATATCGCTGGTGCCCGACGAGGAGAACGGAAACCTTCGCATTTGGAAGCATCCCGACAAGCTGAACACGCTGAATCAGTACCTTGTCATCGTCGATGTCGGCGGACGAAGTGCGCAGTCCGACCCTTCCTGCATTACGGTGCTCAACCGCTTTCCGCTGATATTTGGCGGTAAGCTGGAAGTCGTGGCCCGTTGGCACGGACACATTCGTTACGACTTTCTGGCATACAAGGCCGTCAAGATAGCCCGATACTACAAGAATGCAAAACTGGTATTCGAGAGCAACACCTTCGACAAGAAGAAAGCCGAGGCCAGCGAATTTGTGGAGCAGGGCGACCATATCCGCGGCATCCTGAAAAAGGTGGAAGACATCTACAAGAACCTGTACATGCGACCGGCCACCGACCCCGAAGATATCCGCAACGGCATCCTGACAAAGATAGGCTATCAGACCAACAAGAAGACCAAGCAGGACATGGTGGACAACTTCATCGTGGAGTTCGAGGACGACCAATTCATCGACCCCGACGACCGCATGTACAAGGAGGCGGCCATCTACGAGCAGCGGCCGGACGGAAGTTACGGAAACATTGCAGGTCGCGGCAACCACGACGATATTCTAATGACCGACATGATCGGTGCCATCGTCTCCAGCGAAATGCCCATGCCATCGCTCGTGAAAGAGGATCACACACATACGCAAGGAGACGGTTATACGCCGAACGAATCGAGCTTATAACCGCCTCTATACGCATTTGTTTTGTAAGTAAACTTCTTAATTTCTTTATTTTTCGTAACTACTTGATAATCAGAATGCAATACTTTCGTTTTACCAAGTGGCTACTTTGGAGCGTCCAAGTGGCTACTTTGGTAGCACCAAAGTATTAACTTGAAGGCACCAAAGTATTAACTTGGTGGGGCGTGGATTGTTATGTATGTTGTTTTTACCATTACTTACTTTTCATCCATAATTTCCAACGCTCTTCTCTTGGCATCGTAAACCATCTTTTGTACCTTTTCATCCTCAGGGAATTCTTTCAGATACTTTTCGTAATCCCGTATTTGCTTGTCCAAATTTTCAAGCTCATTAAGTTTGGAGAAGTCCTTGCTGTTCATCAGATTGTTTTTCTTCATGTTGTATTCAGCCATTTTTTCAACATTACCGGATTTTTGCGCTTTTTCAAATTCATCTTCATATCCTTTTACGTCATGTTTCATCTTGTCTATGAAATCTTTTACATCGTAATAGGAAGAATTGACTCTGCGCAGCTTCATGTCTTTGGTTCCCGATATATAGAAACGATCTACTATCGGGAAATTACCAATAGCTGCTTCCGGCGATTCCCCTTTGAGTGTCGAAGTGATAAAGTCGGCAATAGAAATGAAAGTCATTCCATAACCTCCGGTATATCCACTCACAAGATTCTGTATATAAGCCGGATTCCAATCTGTCATTTTACCTGACGCTTTTACATCGTTCCCTCCACCAATTCTGTTTACTGCTCTTGACAATTCAACAAGTGTGGGGCTTGTCGTGCGGAACACTTGTTTAAATTTGGGATCAAACGCCTGCCTGTTGCTATAAGGCTTTTTAGCTATCGGGTTACCCATAAAATTGGTGTTTGTCATGTTTTGCAGTAAAGGTTCTGAAATAGAAGGTGCAAAGTTGATGAAAAAAGCAGGACCTTTATAAGACCAATTAATCGAAAACGGCGAAGTGGCATCTATGATCACCTTGGAAAAATCTGTCCATTCAGCCTCCCGCTTTCCTGCAACTTGTGCCCCAATAACATCACCCATCGTAAGCCACGGTGCCATATCCGGCGCAATAGGAACTTTCAACCAATCACCTTTCGGAAGTCGGACGCAAAGGTTGTGGGTGCGCTCCCAATCTGTCAGTGCGTCAAAATAATCCACATCGTCATCATCGCTACCAAGACCGAAAGCGCTGTACAGGGCAGGAAGAACCAGGTTGTTAAGCAAAGGAAGAAGAACACCTCCGATTGCCATTGTATTACCGACAAGTGTTGCCGATGTTTTTACGGGATGTTCCTTAAGATTCTTATACAATCTGTACTTTCCTTGCATGTTGGCATTCCAGAAAATGATAGAATTTCGACCGTATTCTGAAATACTGGCTGCAATATTAATAAGCGTATTGGTGTTTTTACCTGCTGTTTTCTTTCCTGCCCCCTTTCGGTTGAAGTTTACGGTTATCTCCTTTGCGTCACTGACAGAGCGTGTAATGCTTCTTCCCATTTCACGGCTTGTCTTATACGCCGCAAAGCGGTTTACTATTTCAGCAGATTGACCTGCAAATTCAATAGCATCAAATACCGTGTTATACACCCATTTGGGTGACAACATACTTGGGTTGGACGAAGAAAGCTTATTCAGTTCTTTCGATAATTTTTCTGCATACTCTTTTTGAGTTTCCACAAATGTATATCCGGTGGCACCTCCGTAATCCATAAAATCCTTAAACATGGCTTGATTTTTGTCCGTTGTGTCCATTTTCCCTTCATTGTACATTTTCAGATATTTCATCATTTGCGGATATAACCCGAATCCGGCACGCTGGTTTTTGGTAAATTCCCACCACCATTTCGGGTTTTCCTTGATGAACGCCTGATTGTTTGCGTCTATTGTATCTTTTGAAAGGTTTGACAGCGAAAATGCCGCATTTTTCCCCGTAAACAGCCCAGCCATAGTACGGTTAATGCGTTGTCCTGATTCAGCCAGCCATCCGCTTTTCGATTCTGGGTTCAGTTCACCGTTTACGGCTTGTGCCAGACGCGGATTGCCCGTTATGGTGATGATGTATTTTTCCCCTCCCACATACAAAGGTATCTGGTGGCTGCTTCTTTCATCGTAAAGTGTGCGGTAAGCTATTTTGCTTCCTTTCCTTATCTCTTCTGCTCGGCCTTCTGCTTTCAGTTTTGACATGGCTTCTCCAAAGCGGATCATGATTTCTTCAATTTCTTTCGGAGACGCCCCTTCAGGTATCTTTGCAACTGCTTCTACCCATTCGGTATCATTGTCATCCTGTTCTTCTTCCTTGTTTGAAGGTATAACAAGCAAATCACGGTATTCGTCCAGAACATCTTCTTTAACCTTCCATGCCCTGTTGACAACTGTCAGGTTGTCCGTGTTGTGATTGAGGACAAGATTCATCAGTCTTTGTTTGGCTGCGTTCTTGTTTCCTGACGATATAGATGAATAAGCTATTTGCAGGATGCTTCCAAATGGATTGTCCGCTTCGCTTCCTCTTCCTCTCATGCTTTTTACGGGATTTCCTATTCTATATTCTTTTCCGATGTAGTTGTAGACATCTCCGGCTATTTCGTCTTTAAATCCTCGCAATGGAATATAGTTGTCAAAACGCTTTTGCTGGTTTTTCACGTATTCTTCGCTTACAAGACCTGATTTGTATTGCTTGTAAAGAGAAAAATCAGTAGCATTTTTTATTGCCGACCAAAGTCCGTTGATGTTTTCCGAAGAATGAGAGTTTTCATACTTGGTTACATACTCCCTTGACAAATCAATCCATTTGTCATCTTTAAACATGGAAGACAATCCGCTATAATCCTTTGTTATGTCTGCACCAATCAATGCGGCTTCCTCATCCAACAGAGTTTGTTTTTCAGCCCAAGGTACATTCATTTGTCCGATTTCAGACTTCTTTTCTTCCCATTGTCTTGCAAGTAATTCTTTAGCTTCGGATTCAAGTCTTAATTTCACTTTGTTCCGGAAATCCCTTGAAGCTTTTCTCATTGCATTGGAAGCATCCTTTTTTGCAGCCTTTTTAGCCTTTTCACTTGCTTCTTTTTCGTCAATTCCTTTATCAATATATTTTTGAAGGTGCTTGTTGTATGCCTTTTCATAAGCATCTTCTTTTGCTTTGTTCTTGACTTCATTCAGTTTTTTCACATAAGCACTCATGTCAAAAGGAACGCCCAGTTTCATGACATTCTTGAAACTGTCAAACTGATAGGATTTGATAAATTTCTCTATCGCAACCTGCCTGTTTCGTTCCACACCATGCTTTGAATATACATACATGACAAGGTCTCTTAGAGGGCCTTTATCCCAATTCCATTTTTTGAAACCTTTTTTCTTTCCAGTTAGTTTTAGAATGGCCTCGTTCAGCGGTTTTACAATAAAAGAATCAAAGATATCCATTTCAGACTTGTTTCTCGAAGATAACGCAAGAAGGCTTTGATATATATTTTCATAGTCCTTTATTGCTTTTTTAGAAATCTTCGCTATAAAGTCTTGGAACTTTTCGACAGCAGTAAGATAATCAACGGCTGTTTCTCTTAATAAAAACCTGTTGCTGCTTGCCAGCTTATCCCATGCTTTTATGGTTTCTGAGGAGAGGGGAGTTGTTCCTTCTTCTTCGGTTTCTCCTCCTTCGATTCTTCTTCTTTCATCCAGAAGGTCATTTCTCCGTCCTTGGAATGTACTTCCTTCAGTGTTCTTTCCGCTTGCATTGCCGGTACTTCCGGAATTTCGTCCAGATTGAGTATTTCCTTTTCCATTTTTGATAAAGTTTATAAGTTGAGTAAATGTTTCTGCAATATCGCTTTCACCCGCAAAGGTAGAAGAAAGAAGTTTCTTTGCACCAAATTCCTTAATCTTTCTCTCAAAAAGATAGGCAACGGCTTCTTCCGACCAACGGCTTCGGTCGTAATAGCTGGTTATCTCTTTATAAATATCCGGATATCGGTTTTTGATATAGTCAAGGCAGGAATTCTTCAGCCGTTCGTCAAGTCCCAACTGTCGGCTTGCGTAGTGGGCAGTCTCATGCCAAAGAGTCAACTCCAGTTCTTCCGTATCTCCGTACATGTGGTCGGGGAACAAAAATATGGCACCGTTTCGGTTGCTATATCCGCCCGTGCATCGTTTGTTTTTGAGTTTTTCTTTTAATTCGCGCTTGGTCATGCTACTGTATGGAAGTTGATCTATTTCTGACTCATCATATATTGTGTGAATATGCGGTCCATTCTTAACATTGATCATCCAATCGTCCAACAGTTCATCAATAGATCCCGTTCGGAAAAGTATATCCCCATCAACTCCTGTATCTTTTTCACTGTTTTTTTGCAGGATTGAAATTAATCGCTTATCTTTGATGTCAGATAAGGGAGAGTTAATCTCGCTCCCGTGATTTTGCATCGCGGCGGCCAACGAGATTAATTCTCCTTTTTCCATTTTTGTCAATCGGTGGTCGTAATATTTTTCACCGTTATATCCATTCGCAATAACAGCCTTTACTGTATAGTCAACTCCACCTATCCGTAATCCACATACGTAATAATCATAGGAAGATACGTCACCATGTTTCTGCGTGTCTTCATTTTTTGCAGAGTCTATAAAGATACTGTTTTCCAAAATTTGCGGAATAGCTGCAACGGATTGGAACTGAACAGGTGAAGCGTCGTGCGATGTTACTTCCTTTATACTGCTTTTTGATATGCTAATAGATTTTCCAGTGTCTTTGTTTACATAATATCCGCGCAGATTATTGAGGCCGTATTCGTTTGCGTTCTTTCGATATTGCCTTAAGTCGTTACTTGGTTCGATTTCATTACCGGTTAGCTCTACCGGATTGCTGTTTAAGAGTTTTTCTATCCGCTCATACTTAGTTTCTTGTACTCTTTCGGCTGCAGCATTATTCTGTTCCTGATTAATTTCAGCATAATTCCCCACCTTCAACTCATTTTGCTTTGCCACATCAGCAGCCGTATCAAACACATTGCGATAATGGCCGGGGTGTGCCAGATTCTCATAGCTTCTCCACAGAATATATCGAAGCTCGTTGTCCGTCAGTTCAGGAATGCTGATACCAGCCTTTGACAGCATCTTCAGGAAGAATGACTTGATCTTGTTGAACCATCCGCTGTTGACCGCGTTTTCAAAATCAGTATTTTCGGCCAGCGATGCAAGATATTCCTCAGTTGCAGTACGGTAATTCCCGTTATACTTCTTTGCAAGCTTATTGATACGTTCTCTTATCTCAGCGGAAGCATTGTTATACACGTTGTCAAGGAAGGTATCGAAGTTGTCGCCAAACAGTCGGCGGAGGCCGTAATGGGCAACCGCTTCATGCAGGATAGTCTGTTCAACATCGAATACGCTCACGTGGTTGGGAAGCACAATCGTTATTTTCCCGGTGCTCAGAGAATAGAATCCTTTTGCCTTTGCTTTGTCTCCTTTCAGCGTGGAAGCATCCGTCACGATTTCCACATTGTCAAGTCCCAACTTCTCAACCATCCGATTGGCCGCATTCTCCATCCTTCTTCGTTCGCGTGCGGCATATTCTTCCTGCTGCTTTCTGCTTCTGCGTGGCGCACCTGCTATTCTGGATGCAGGATCGTTTGCGAGAGAGACAGATTCGTCGGTTTGGTAGCCTTGGCCTTCACGAAAATTAGTCTCTTCAAGTTTTGGATTTTCAAAGTTTTCCACTATCTTTGTGGCATGATAAACTTCTGAATTTCTTTGTTTCACCTGTTCATCAGGCAAGACGAAAGCCACGTCAGCGTGATTGGTACGCTGTTGGTCAAGGAAATTCAGGAGTTTTTCTTTATTTGCATTAGTCAGTTTTCCATCCAATATCCATTTTATAATGCTATCATTATTCTTTGGGAAAACATTTCTTATACTGTTTACCTCAAGCACTTCCCCTTTAACAGTTGGACGGATAAACAAACCTACAAGAAATTTTTCCCCATTGTGATCCAATACGGTTAAAATGTTTTGTGATTTCTCTTTGTCTCCGTAAACAAATGTAGCTATCGGATTGGCAATCGCTTCTGGCAAATTCATAACCTCACCCAAATCAAAATCATGTTTCCCGGAAGTAGCTTTAAAGGCTAATTGAGAAGCTGGCATCTCTATTGGAAGACTTGGAATTCCAGCGGCTTGTAAGAATTCACTCGGCATCCCCAAACGATACACGTGTCCCTTTGGCAATGTACCATCTATCTGCTGTTGAAGTTCTTGATTAAACTGCTCGTTCACTTCATCCAAGATTCCATTGTCTCGGAAAAGCACATTATTATCATCATCTAAGATCCTATTTTCTGAATTATTGTTTCTTTCCTCCAATATTTGTTTCGCTTCATCGGAAAGATAACTGTAATTAGTATTATCAGCAATGTTTTGTAGCGTATTATTGCTTGTATTAGGATTGCGTACTACAGCTTTAAGAACATCAAAAGACGGATCTACAGACATGACATCAAGTACATTTGCATCTTTTGTAGCATTAGCAAACTCCATTCTCTTTTTTTCACCCATTAAAGCGTCAGGAGCAATACCAGCTTTTTTCAAAGCGTCCTTGCATGTCTTAGCTATAAAGTCATTCATCTTATAGCTGGGAGATGATTTGTCTTTCTCTTTCCTTAAGTTGTCCATGCTTCGAAAATATGTAGTAGATATTTGCTTAAGATTGTTTTGGCCATCTACATATTCACGAAGAAGTGTTTCAGCATTTGTTATAGATGTTTTGTCTTCACTTTCATACGCGTCTTTAAGAATTTTAGGTAATTGTTGTGGGTCAGTAACGTTACTTTTTACAGACTTATATTCGCCAAACGGCTTTCCCTTCCGTGTTGAACTATTAATCCACTTCTTGAACTCCTCCTTGCTAACCTCCGTGATAGGACCTACTTTCCATCCTTCGGAATAGTTGGACAGGTAAGCATCGCGGGCTTCTTCCAAGCTGTTGAAGCCGTACATCACTTTGCTTTCGTCGAACTCGCCGGTCTTCTGGTCGATTGCATCAACAACATATACATTCCCGGACGTGGGATTATCGGAAAGGAAAATGTCGATATGGTCACCATCCACAGCCTTTGTCCCGCGAATGTAGCCATAGTCGTTCTGCATGGTTACGCTCCACTCTTTTCCGCTGGCATCCTTACCGCTTCGAGTGCTACCTTTCGGGTTCTCAATTGTGATGTTAAGTCCGTCTATTGTAACGTGACCTTTTTTGTAGTTCCCGGCCTCTTTCTGTGCTTCGGTAGGCGAGGGGTTAACGTCATTTCTGGCTTCTTGAATAGCCGCGCTTGTAGCATTTATCTTTCGAAGGCCATCAAACTCGCTTTCCAGCTCGTTCTTTTCATTGTTCAGGGTTATTTGCTCGGCTTCGGAGAAAATATCCGTCTTTCCTTCAAGTTCAGAAAGACGGTATTCTATTTCATCCAACCTCTCTATAATCTGATTCATCCGTCTTTCGTTGGCGGATTCAGGTGATTCAGACAGAGAAGTTTTTACTTGTTGTTCTGAACCATCAGTTGTTTCAGTTCCTCTTCCAGTGTCGGACGACCTTCCTTCATCCTGATTTCGTTCTCTACCCGCACTGCTTCCTGTGCTTCCAGATCTCCCTTCTTCGCTGCCTGTATTGTCACTACCCACAGCATCATTTCCTTCTTGTTCATTTGTTATTATATTAAAGATTCTACTTATTGCTTCACTTCGTTCTACAGGTGATGCGGTTTCAGAGAATAGATCGGCACCGGCACCTTGAACAAGGTCATAGTAAGCATTAAAATCGTCAGTTATTCGCTTCATGGTGTAGCCTTTGAAGCGCACCGCGAGCTCCAACGCAAAGTTATCAAAAACTTGCATAGGAGCAACACCGCCAATTATATTAATTTGACGCTTCCATTGTTCAATGGCATTCCTTGCAGTCTCGTAGTTTGTTGCTTTTGCAAAGTCTGGGAACTGCATGGCTGCATAAAATGCCTGAATAGAATTTTGAATGTCTTTCTTAATGCGACTTGCTTCCGGTGATTGTTCGTCGCGCACGAACGTACTAAGAATTGCCTTTTGTGCTTTAGCAGGAAGAGAACGAAACATTTGCGGAAGTAGATCTGGGCCTCCTTCAAACAATGAAGTCTGAAGAATAGCAATCAAGTCTTGCTTAGCTTCCGGCGTCAGGTTTCCGTTTGCGTCGAATGCGCTTTGATACTGGGTGTCGGATATACTTCCCTGTTGGCGTAGGAACTTCAACGCCTGCACTCCGTTTTCGGAAACGAGGTCAGACAACGATACATCTTCTTCCTGTGAGTTGAGAAGAATGCGGTTGAACGATTGTAATGAATCGCCCAGTTTAGTTGCAGTCTGCGTTGGCTTTATTCGCTCAATGCCTCCGCTTTCGGTGTCCTGTGCGGTCATTTGCCCTAAACGGATTGCTTCATTATCTGAAATGTCGGCAACACGTACAATAACAGGACTTTGAAAAGAGTTAATCTGTTCAGCAGTAAGGCCAAAATCTTCTGCATGCTGGTTCAGATACTCTCTATAGGCAGCATCCGCGCCTGGTGTCTGATACATGATACGTAAAGCTGCAGATCGGTTATTACCCTGTATGACTTCTCCGCGCGAATTAATAACCGGGGAACCGGTGTAAGCTGTTACTCCACCTGTGATTTCTTCCGGACGAATGTCTCTTGCCATCCGGTCGGCTGCCATCACGCTTGCATTATCAACGCGATCCTTCGGTTGTGCTTCGTCAATGAAGAATAAACTGTTACGTACTCCTCCTATATGCGAAGGTTGCAGATAGGTTGCATCAACAATCGCAAACTTAGCCTTTGCCGTGTCGTTTTGAGAGAATCGAACATCCGTTTCTCTACCTTGCTGCATAGGTATCTGTTCCTGCCTGTCAACACGCTGACCATTCACCATTCTATACCCTCTTTGACGAGCATCCGAAGACTTATCGTTAACAACGTCAGGAACAGCATCGTCTAAGCTTTGAGAAGTTTCCTCCTGTGCCTGACTTGCAACTTCCGGAACAACTTGGTCTTGCTGGACAGGAGTAGCAATGTTCTGATAATAGTCAGTCAATTCCTTCAATTCGTTTCTCAACTTTCGCATTTGGTCGCGAATTTCGGTACGTTTACCACCTACTGCACTGTCAAGCTTCTTATGAACAGCTTCTAATTGCTTTTGTTTTGCAGCAATGTCGGCCTGCAAGTCTTCCGCGGCTATCTCGGGAGACTCTATAAGGCTGGTGTATTCGTACCTCTGTTGAGGGGTCATAGCATTGTAATCAATCTCTTCCGTTTTTCCTTTTTTTGGAAGAGTCGCAACAAAGTTAGCAAGACGTTGTTCGGGTGTGTCTTCAACAGCCGTTTCTAACACATTGCTTTCTCCGTCCGACGGACGACTTTCATTTTCCGCTTTATTTTCTGACAAATTGCTACTATCACCAGTGTTTATCGAAGTGTTCCCTTGATTATCCAGCGCGTTGTAATAATCATTCTGCAGCATCATAGCCGTGCTGTAGCTTATAGTCTGTTGTGCTGCTCCGTTTTTAGGAACAGTTTGCCCTGTTTCTGCATCGAAAGTGGCTGGAACTATATCTACATATCCATCTTCACTTACGTTTGTTACCACATAAGTCATGTCTCCGTTATGGAGGACAACGCCAGGTGCCGGTTGCTGTGTCTTTGGATGGTTTTCAAGGAAGTTACGAAATGCAGCTTCTTTCTCTTCAAGATAACTTCTGTTATAATTGTCGATAAATTCGTCATAATCCGTTGTCTCCTGACCTTCTACATATTGAGAAAATGCCATTTCTCGACTACCATCTTCATACACAACTGTAGCATTACCGCCTTCACCGGGAATAACATATACAGGGCGGTCCTTATATGTTCCGGTTGTAATGCTTCTCGTACCGTCTTCATTTTGGTAGGCGTACGGCTGAATTGATTGGTCAAACGCATCAACAGCTTCTACCGCATCCTGCATCTGTGAATCTTCCGCTCCTTTAAGCTGCATAAGTCTGTTCAGATACGTACGTGCAAGCTGTTCAGTCTCGCCTTCGAGGCCAGATAATAGGTTATCTACTTCGCCGGCAGACGCATCGTCCTCTACATATCTGTTAATTGTGTCGTACAACGATGGATCAACCTGTTCAAGCGCCGCACCTGCTTGCTGGGAAGCCTTGTATCTTTCGTGATAGGTCGATGGATCGGCAGACGCACCTTCTGCATACGAATCGTCTGTTTCCTGTTCAGTAACAGTTTGCTCCTGTTCGAGCTGTTCGGCCTGTTGAGCGGTAACAATGTCCCTTGCGGCGAATATACGTTCTTTTTTCTCCTGATCGGTCAGGTTATTGTCGGAAATCGTAGCCTTGATGTAATCGCGAACCACATTGTTATCGCCCGACCTGACAGCATCTTGCAACTGTGTGAGCACATTCTTTTCCTCTTCACTCAGTCCTGCTTCGAATGATCGAATTCTTTTTTGTGCGGCCATGTTCTCACGAGCCAGCCCACCGAGACCTATAGCCGAGAACGCCAACTGTGTAGGCACAAGGCCGAGGAATGTGTCTATATTGTTGTCGATAGACAAGGCATCTTCCGCACTCATTTCACCAATTGCTACGTTAGCAAAGTTATTATACACCTCTTCGGCATATTCCTCTACTACGCCTCCTATCTTAGCCCTATCTCGCAATTGCTTAGCAAGTGGAGCGTTTTTTATGCTATTGTAGAACCTTACAAGTCCGCTGTTGGACAGTTTACCGATAGAAGGTATTATGTCGGATAAAGATTTCCCGGCACCAGAGAATGCGCCAAACACCATTTCGGACTGATTTTCGAGGAAATTAGAGAGGAATCCACGTGCAAGAGCTTCTCCTTGGCCCATGTCTCCCGTCTTCTGAACTACTACATTGCCGGTATCATCGTATCTGTAGTCGTAGTTTTCGGCCTGTTTTTCATACGAAGACGCAAGAGTTCTGGCCGCTCCCGTTGTTGCGGTCATGCCGGCAGCAGCGGCAGCATCTCCAATCAGGCGACCGGCGGCACGGGTAATTCCACGATTTACCGCCTTCGCGCCGAATTTCTTCATGCCATACTTCAATAAGGATTTAGCAATTCCTGAACCTGATGCAGATACTGGGTTGATCATGAATTCCAGCATAAAGGGAATGCTTTCGGCCGTTGTTTTTCCTGCCTTATACCCACGTCCTAAATCTTGCGAGTAGTAGTAATTGACCGCCATGCTCGTAGTTGCAGCTTGAAGCAGCTTGTCTTCTGCAGGTGTAAGCTCTTCTCCCTTTTCGCTCTTCTTAAGCGCGTCAAGCAGATACTTGTTGTCTGCTAAATCTGTGATGCCAAAATTCCAGTTCTCCGGATCTGCAATCTTATCAGCAATTCCACGGCCAAGACCGGCGACAAAATTCGTATTGCCTTTCTTTTCTGCTTCTTCCAACACTTCTTTTGCGTCTTCAACAATCCTCTGTGCAGCGCGAAGACGATTTTCTTCCAACTGCTGATCAGTAAGCCCTGCCATTGCTTCATAAGGACGCGGAACTCTTCGAGGAATAGCATCCACCTGCGTATTGATGTCATCATAAAGAGAATTCAACTGATCGGCCGCACTCTGTTTCTGACTTGTAGCATTACTTGCAGCTTCTCGAACAGATTCATCGTATCTTACCTCCAATGGTTTGGTCGGGTATCTATCCACGCCGTCTAATGTAGCCACAGTAGCCTTGCCGCTTGTAGCTATCTCATCCATGAGCTTGGTTTCTTCACTTCGCCAATCCGGTGCCTGGAATGCTTGTGCAAACTGACTACCATCGTACATGTTGGGTTGAGACGGTGTAGGAGAAGGTGAAGGTTGCGTATTGGTTGCCTCCTGACTTCTTGCATTACCCATGCTCGCGTCGTATTCGTCAATAACCTGCTGGGCGACTGACACAGGTGTATCAGTTTTAACACCAAGTTTGTTTAAGAATTCATCATAGCTACCTTCATAGCCACCAGTTTCCATTATCTTGTCGTAATAAACCCTTCTTAGTTTATCATTTCCATCAAGACTTTTAGTAAACTGATCATAATTATTTCCATAGTTAGTGTACTTCTTAAGATACTCGTACACAGCTTTTCTATTCTCTGTAGAATTATCCATATTTGCCTATTTTCTCGCAAATAGACAAATAAATAACTTTCGTTTTTGATGTTTTGATTATTTTGTTCTTCTTAATGTGTAGATAATCACTGTTGTACACTACAATGAACGGTGCGAAACAATACTTGTGTTGAAAAATATGTAAATATTATTCTTTGTTTACATAATCAATCACCGCTCTGTTAGCATCATCAACCTTTTTCATATTGAAGTCTATGTAGATAGATGTTATCGAAGATCCTATTTCATGGCCAAGGCCGGCTGATATCACTTCTTTCGGTATGTCCAAGCTTGCGGCAATAGTCGCCCAAGTGTGCCGCGCCCAGTAAGACGATATATCGGGGAAGAGAGGCTGACGTATCTTCTTCCCGCCAAGGCCCTTTCGTTCCATCGGCCCAATGTCCTTCAGGGCATCGCCCATACGGTGCAGGAAGTCTTTGTAATTCTTATAATCATCAAGAACGTTAAGAAGGTAATTCTTCCCCCTATACTTGTCTATTATAGCTTGTGCCTCCGGTTGTATCAATACTGAATAAAGCTTCCCAGTCTTCGAGCGCTTATATTCAAGCCTGCCATCTACTACATCAGAGTCCTTTGCGTGGAATAAGTCTATCGCATTGATGCCTATCATGTAGAACATGAGCATAAAGATATCCCTGTACCGAATCTGATATTCCTCACAAGGATAATCTCTGAGAGTTCTCAACTGTTCGACAGTCAACGACCTTTTACGCGTTTCCTCCTTCTTTATCTTGAATTTCCTGAAAGGGTATAGGGTGGTATATTCTTCATCTATGCAATAATTGAACACAGCACGAATGTTGCGCATGTGGACGGCACAGGCGTTAGTCTTCATGCCAGAATCGATCATCCATCGTTCAAACTTAGTCAGCCAGGAACGATCTATCGTTTCGAATGTGCATTTTGAGTCAAATTCTTCTATCTTACGTTTTGTGTATTCATAGACTTCTTTTGTGGTTTTTCTGGTTTTAGTAGAAGCAAACTCTTCTATATACTCTACAAAATAGTATTTCTCAATTATTTCTTTTCCTTTAACAATATAAATTATATTATCGTAAAATCTATTTTCGCTTATTTTCTCCCGACTTTCTAATATATCAATAATAAATCTTTCAACTTTAGATATAATTTCTTTAAGATGTATATTCTTTCGTTGGTAATTAGGCTCTTTGCTATTATATAACTGCTTATCTACATCCCAGTTATCTATTTTGCAGCTGTACGGTGTTGCAATTCTCTTTGTCTTATTGTTCCATCTAATAGACAATGCAATAGGGAAACTTCCATCTTTCTTTTCCCTTCTCGTATCTTGTACATATTTAATATTTATTTTATCCATAAAATTTGCACCGAATTTGCACCGTTTTAATGTTCTTTATTGCCCTTTATTGCCCTTTATTGCGGATTATGAAGCTGAAAATAACAAAAAAATCAGAGATTCACATTTCGTAAACCTCTGATTTTCAGTTCGTCGGGGTAGCGGGATTCGAACCCACGACCCCCTGCTCCCAAAGCAGGTGCGCTAACCGGACTGCGCTACACCCCGAATGCTTTATTTCTTAAAAGCGATTGCAAAGGTAGTATTTTTAGTGATATGTGCCAAATGTTTTGGCAACTTTCTGATTGTTTTTTTGTAATCCTTTGATTTTCTGTAGATAAAAAATGCGGGTTAGAACTCCAGAGTGAAGCTGCAGCCTTGTCCGGTGACGGACTGTACGGTGATGTTGCCTCCGTGGCGGTTCATAATCTGCTTGCACAGGCTAAGCCCGATGCCGGATCCGTTGGGTTTGGTGCTGAAGAAGGGAACGAATATCTTGTCTTGTACGTCGGGTAGGATGCCGTCGCCGTTGTCGCTGACTGTTATCAGGCATTGCCAGGCAAAGCCGGGGACGACCTTGATGTCTATCCGCGGATGCTGCTTTTTGCCACATGCTTCCATGGCGTTTTTTATCAGATTGATTAATACCTGTTCGATCTGTGCGCGGTCTATTTGGATGATGCGGTCCTGTTGGGGAAGTTCGATGTGGATGTATTCCTCGGGATAGAGCTTGTGCAGGTCAAGCAGCAGTTCGCGTACGGAGACGGGGCGGCGGACAGGCGAGGGGAGGCGTGTCAGTTTGCGGTAGTTCTCGACAAATTCGAGCAAGCCTTTGCTACGGCGATGAATGGTCTGCATACCCTGTTTCATGATGGGATAGTTCTTTTCATTCATCTCGCGTTCGCTCAGGGTTTCCGACAGGGATATGATGGGGGTGATGGAGTTCATGATCTCGTGGGTCAGTACCCGGATCAGTTTCTGCCAGGCATCCATCTCGTTGCGTTCCAGAATGCGGGTGCGGAAGTTCTTCATGGCTTCCGACAGTTCCAGGGTCATGGTCTCCATGGAGCGGTTGCGGTAAGGAGATCGGAATGACAGCATCATGTCGTCGAACCGCAGGCTTTCGGCCAAGTGGCGCATCATGCGTATCTGTATCAGCTGCATACGGTAGAGGTGGATGGCAAGCGCCAACAGGAAGAGGAAAGCCATCAGTGCGCTAAACCACAATTGTTCCTGTATCAGCAGATAGATAACAACGGACAGCAGGCAGATGCCGATGATGTGCAGAATGACGACAAAGGAATAACGTTTCATAATCCTAATTTTTCCAGTTTACGATACAGGGCAAAGCGGGTAATACCCAGGTATTCGGCAGCCCGGCTGACGTTGCCTTCGCTCAGACGCATGGCACGTTCGATGGCTTGCCGTTCCAGCTGTTCCAGGTTGAGGACTTCCTGCTCTTCCTTGCGGGGGCGGGGAGTGGTGGCCTGGAAGACGAAGTTCTCGGGGCGCAGCAGCGAGCCGTCGCCCAGGATGACGGCACGTTCCATGGTGTGCTGCAGTTCGCGTACGTTGCCCGGCCAGGCGTACTTCAGCAGTTTGTTCTTGGCTTCGCGCGTCAGGCCACGCATCTCCTTTTGGTATTTGCGGGCGTAGCGTTGCAGAAAGTAGTCGGCCAGCAGCAGGATGTCTTCTCCACGTTCACGCAGGGGAGGGATGTGCAGCTCGATGGTGTTGATGCGGTAGAGCAGGTCCTGGCGGAAGCGTTCTTCTTCTATCATGCGGCGGATGTCGGCATTGGTGGCACAGATCAGGCGTACGTCGATCGGTATGGTTTGCGTGCTGCCCAAGCGGCTGATCTGCCGTTTTTCGATGGCGGTGAGCAGCTTGGCCTGCATGGGCAGGGACAGGTTGCCTATTTCGTCCAGAAAGAGCGTACCGCCCGTGGCTACTTCCATGCGGCCTGCCTTGGCCTTGCGTGCGTCGGTGAAGGCCCCCTTTTCGTAGCCGAACAGCTCGCTTTCGAACAGCTGTTCGGGGATGCTTCCCAGGTCGATGGTGACGAACGGACGTCCGCAGCGGGGCGAGTTACGGTAGAGCAAGCGTGCAATGACGTCCTTCCCCGTTCCGTTCTCGCCCAGGATGAGGATGTTGGCGTCCGTGTCGCGAAGCTTGTCCACCGTGTCGAAGACCGCGTGCATGGCCGGCGACTCACCGATGATGCGCTCGTCGGTATTCCCGTCGCTCAGTGCTTCGACCTGTTCCTTCAGCAGGCTGACTTCGCGTCGGGAGCGGCGTAGCTTGATGCCCGACGAGAGGGTGGCCAGCAGCTTTTCCTTCTCCCAGGGTTTGGGGATGAAGTCGGTGGCTCCTGCCTTGATGGCACGCACTGCCTTGTCGGTGTCCGAGTAGGCGGTCATGAAGATGACAACTGCCTGGGGGTCGATTTGCAGAATCTGTTTCAGACAGTCGAACCCTTCCTGTCCGCTCACTACATCGCGGCTGAAGTTCATGTCGAGCAGGATGATGTCGGGGTGGAAGGTGGTGATGAAGTGCTCCAGCCGGTCGGGGCCGGTGATGACCTTTATCTTCTCGGCATAGGGCTCCAGCAGCAGGTTCAGGGCGAAGAGCACGTCTTCGTTATCGTCTACAATCAGTATTTTACCTAAGTTTTCCATAAGCATATCTGTTCGTAAATGGTGATGGCACAGCTGTGTACTGCTGCAAAGATAGTGATAATATCCTTGTGCTGTGCGTGCGGTTCCGCACTATTTTTGTGCGATAGTGCACGCGGATAAGAAATTCTTGATATTCGTAATGTGCAGATAGATAGCATGATACGTGTTTGGCACAGCTTTTGATACTCTTTTCGTAAATAAATGGAAGAATTATGCTTAAACGTATCATACTGACAATAGGAACGGCCTGCGCCCTCTGCGCCGCCGCGCAAGCGCAGGAGACGATGGAACTGAACCTGCAACAGACCATCCGTCACGCCCAGCAGCAATCGCCCGATGCCCAAAGCGCCCGCCACAGTTTCCGCTCTTCGTACTGGAACTACCGCTACTACCGCGCCAACTATCTGCCCAACCTGACGCTGACCTCCAGCCCTTACCTGGACCGTGCCATCAACAAGGTGACGATGGGCGACGGTAGCGTGAAGTTTGTCGAACAGAATCTGCTAAGCACCAACCTCACCCTGAGCCTGACGCAGAACGTGCCCTGGACGGGTGGTACCTTCTTTGTGGAAACGTCGGCGCAGCGCATCGATCTGTTCAGCGACGACAGTCATTCCTATCAGACCTCGCCCATCAACATCGGCTACTCGCAGTCGCTCTTCGGCTATAACTCGCTGAAGTGGAACCGCCGCATCGAACCCCTGCGCTACCGCGAGGCCCGCAAACGCTATGCCGAGACGCTGGAGCTAGTGGCCGCTGCCGCTACGCAGAAGTTCTTCGCCCTGGCCACCGCACAGAGCAACTACGAGATAGCCAGCACCAACTATGCCAACGCCGACACCTTATATATATATGCACGCGGCCGTTACGACATCGGCACCATCAGCGAGAACGAAATGCTGCAACTCGAAATCAACAAGCTGACCGAGGAAACCAACTGCATGAATGCCCGCATCGAGGTAGACAACGCCATGCAGTCGCTCCGTTCGTACTTAGGCATCCAGCAGGACGTGGAACTGAAGGTCAGCATCGACGATTTCGTACCCGACCTGAACATCGACCTTCAGGAGGCCCTGATGCTGGCCACGCAGAATAGTCCCGACATCGACAACATGCAGCGTCGCCGCCTGGAGAGCGAGAGCGCCGTGGCCCAGGCACGTGCCAACGCCGGTCTGAAGGCCGACATCTACTTGCGATTCGGTCTGACGCAGACGGGCGAACGCTGGCAGGACGCTTACCGCAACCCCATGGACCAGCAGTACGTCAGTCTGGGCATCTCGCTGCCCATCCTCGACTGGGGGCGCGGGAAGGGCCAGGTACGGGTGGCAAAGAGCAACCGTGACTTGGTGCAGACCCAAGTGGAGCAGGACAAGACCGACTTCGACCTGAACATCCGCAAGCTGGTGAAGCAGTTCAACCTGCAGGCGCAGCGAGTCCACATAGCCGCCCGCACCGACACCACTGCCCAGCGCCGTGCCGACGTGGCCCGAAGGCTTTATCTGCTCGGTCAGTCCACCGTGCTCGATCTTAACGCCTCCATCACCGAGAAAGACGCTGCCCGGCGCGCCTACATCACCGCCCTCTACGATTACTGGAGTCTGTACTACACCCTGCGCAGCCTTACGCTCTACGACTTCGAGCACCGCCGTCCGCTGGAAGAAGACCTGGAAGCGCTGCTCCGGTAGCCCCAAGCCCGTGGCGAAAGCTGCATCGGAATCTGCTGATTGTAAAGTATTATGATTTAGAATAAAGCAAAATATAACTTGTTGGATATGAAGAAGATAGATGTTGACCCCCTAAGTATACGACTGAGGCAGCCTAAGTATGGGACTGAGATACCCTAAGTATACGACTGAGCCCCTCTCGGTCGTATACCGTGGTGGGCAGCCTATCTTACCTGTAATTAAAAATATAAATACACAATACGTTTATGGACATCAAACTCGAAAAGAAACCCTGGTACATCCGCTACCGTTATTACCTGGCCGGAGGCGTGGTCTTCCTGGCCTTCCTGATCTACGTCATCATCCTTTCCGCCGGCCCCCGCAAGCTGCGCATCGATGCTGAAAGCCTTCAGATGGCCGAAGTGAAGAACGATAAATTCATGGAGTATGTCGACGTCGAAGGACTCGTGCAGCCCATCCTCACCATCAAAGTCAATGCTCGCGAGGCGGGCAGCGTCAGCCGCATCGTTGGCGAAGAGGGTAACATGATGAAGCAAGGCGACACCATCCTTGTGCTTGAGAACCTCGACCTGCTTCGCACCATCGAAGACCAGCGCGACGAGTGGGAGAAACAGCTCATCACCTACCGCGAGAAAGAGATTGAGATGGAGCAGCAAAGTCTCACCCTGCAACAACAGGCCCTGCAGACCGACTACGAGTTGGAGAAACTGCGCAAGAGTTTCGAGCTGGAGAAAGAGGAGTATCGTATGGGCATCAAGAGCAAGGCCCAGCTTCAGGTGTCCGAAGACGAGTACCGCTACAAGGAGAAGACCGCCCGCCTGCAACGCCAGAGCCTGCGCCACGACTCGGCCGTCTCCATCATCCGCCGCGACCTGCTGCTGAACGACCGTGAGCGCGAGCGCAAGAAGTACGAGCGTTCGTGCCAGCGGCTCAACGACCTCGTGGTGTGTGCCCCCATCAGCGGACAGCTCAGCTTCGTCAGCGTCACCCCCGGCCAGCAGGTACAGTCCGGTGCAAGCATTGCCGAAATCAAGGTGCTCGACCAGTTCAAGGTACACACCTCGCTCAGCGAGTACTACATCGACCGCATCACCACCGGCCTGCCCGCCACTATCCTCTACCAGGGCAAGCGCTACCCATTGAAGATCACTAAGGTGGTGCCCGAGGTAAAGGACCGCATGTTCGACGTCGACCTCGTCTTCACCGCCGACATGCCCGACAACGTCCGCGTGGGCAAGAGCTTCCGTGTGCAGATCGAACTCGGCCAGCCTGAGGATGCCCTCGTCATCCCCCGCGGCAATTTCTACCAGGCCACGGGCGGCCAGTGGATATACAAACTGAACAAGGACAAGACACGCGCCGTACGTGTGCCCATCACCATCGGCCGCCAGAACCCGCAGCAATACGAGGTGACCGACGGCCTCCAACCCGGTGACTGGGTGATTACGACCGGATACGATAACTTCGGGGATGCGGAGGAGCTGGTGTTGTAGGGGCCTCATCCCCGGAAGTGGATATCTGAAAAAGGTATCTGAAGCTCTCCTCCTTCTGGAAGGAGGAGTACCCGGGAGGGGGAGGTGGTAGGTGAAAACATAAGGCATAAGATTCATTGCAAATTGCAATGACCTACCACCCCGCCCGTTGGGCACCCCTCCTTCCCGAAGGAGGGGAGCCGGATAGCATCACTCAGTTCTGATGTACCTTCAGAAGAGGAATGAATAGAGTATAAACAAGGATAAACAGATAACAACCATTTTGAATGGAAGCCGCAACCCTGCTTCTCCTTTCCCAAAGAAAGGGGAGGAAAAGTATGAATGATTCGGCATCATACGAAATAAATAGATAAGAATAACTGAATAGATAACCATAGATAAAGAAAAGAAAGCTGTAGCTCTGCCTCCCCTCTCCTTGGGAGAGGGGTCGGGGGTGAGGCCATGAATGCTTATGATACTACATTATCTGACAGTGGCTGTACGCAGCCTGATGAAATATAAGGTGCAGACCGCAGTCTGTATGGTGGGGCTGGCAGTCGGCTTTGCTTGCTTTGCCTTTTCCATGATCTGGATACGGTATGAACTGACCTACGACGATTTTCATCGGGGAGCCAACCGCCTTTATACAATTTATCAGAGGTCGGGAAACGATTTGTCACGCATCTCCAGCACCGATGCCTATCCCCTGGCTGTGGCAGTACGCGAGGCTTTCCCCGAGGTGGAAGATGCCGCGGCATTTCTTCGTTGGGCTTCCGATGTCAAGTGGGAGGGGCAGACTTGTCAGATGAGTCAGTTGCAGATTGATTCATCCTTTGTACGTATGTTCGATGTCCGGCTGCTGCAAGGCAGTTGGGACTTTCTGCACTCTTCGGAAGGCATCGCATTGACCGAAGAAGGTGCCCGCCGGATATTCGGTACGACCGATGTGCTGGGCCGTGAAGTGGAGGTTGGAAGTAACAAGATGAAGGTGGTTGCCGTCGTATCGGGATGGAGCAGGCATTCCAACTTCTTCTATGAAATGCTGACTGGCGTGTCCGGGAAAGATGCGGGCTGGAGCAATCTTTCTTATACGTCTTGCATCCGTCTGCGCGAAGGGACGGATGCCCATTCCTTCGCCCGTAAGCTGGAAACGCATGAGTTTCGTCAGGGAGAAGAAACGATACGGAAACATTGGCAGATAGAACCAATCACTCGTTGCCGCTATACCATCTATCAGGACACCGGCAGCGTGTCGTTGAGGTATGTCCGGTTATTCTCGGTAGTAGGGGGCTTCATCATCCTGTTGGCACTGGTCAACTATTTTTCCATTCTGGTGACTCGCATCCGTATCCGTGCCCGCGAACTGGCACTGCGCACGGTTTGTGGTTCCTCGCGGACAGGGTTGCTGTCACTGTTCATGTCCGAGTTGGTGGTACTGTTGCTGGCAAGCGGCCTGTTGGGCATGACGCTTACTGAACTTTCTGCCTCTGCTTTCCGCGAACTGTCCCATGTGGAGACGGGTGTCATGCTCCGGGCATTCCTGTATTACCTGTTTGTATTGGCCGTCTCCCTGTTGCTGACTTTCTGTGTGGTCTGGCATTACAGCCGGAAATCACTGGCCGACGTGATGAACGGCTGCCGGCATGCAGGCCATGTGCGGGTCAGCTTCCAGCAGGTCAGTGTGTGGCTGCAACTGTTCATGTCTGTCCTCATTTTTTTCTGCCTGTCCGTCCTGATGAAACAACTCTACCATCTGTCGCACGTCGACATCGGCTTTGAACGCGACGGAAGGGCAACTCTCATCGTCCATGCCCCTGAAAGGAAAAAACTGATAGATGACATCCGTCGGTTGCCCTACGTACAGGAAGTGCAGGAAAACATGTATTCGCTGCTACCACGTACCTGTTCCGTCAGTATAGGCGTGAATGAATGGGAGGGGAAACAGCCCGATGACCGTCCGGTAACTCTACAGGTGATTACCCAGGAAGAAGACTTTATCCGCTTCTACGGCATCCGCATTCTGCAAGGCAGTGGCAAGCTGGATACCCCCAAGGATATCATTATTAACGAGACGGCGGCCAAGGCCTTTGGCTGGGCTCATCCGTTGGGTAAGAAGATGGGAATGTTTACGGTGACGGGAGTCATGAAGGATCTTCACCTTTCTGCTCCCACCGTTCCGGCACAGCCCATGCGGATTAGCAAACCTTTCTACTCGTCTGAGCTGGACGGAAACAACATCCTGATCCGTTTTGACGAAGCACATTCCAAGGAACTGAAGCAGTTCTGTGAACAGAAGATGAACGAGTATGCTCCCGGAGCCTTCTGCCGGTTGCAGACAGTGAACGAAGTCTATGACCGGTATCTGGTGTCGGAACGTGCGCTGATGTATCTGCTCTCGTTCATATCCGTAGTGTGCGTGGTCATCTCTCTGTTTGGTGTTTACTCGCACGTGACACTCGACTGCGCCCGTCGTCAGAAGGAGATTGCCATCCGCAAGGTGAACGGTGCGACGGCGGGAAACATCATCCGTTTCTTCCTGTATCAGTACGGGGTATTGCTGGTGTTGGCCTGTCTCGTTGCTTTCCCCATCGGGACACTGGTCATGAGCCGCTGGTTGGAGCATTACGTGGAACGTACCTCTTTGTCATGGTGGCTTTATGCCGTCATCGGCATCCTGCTTTATATCTTTATCCTTATCTGCATCGGCTGGCGCGTGTGGCAGGCAGCGAACAAGAATCCGGCAGAGGTGGTGAAGAGGGAGTAAGAAGCCTCACCCCCGGCTCCTCTCCCAAGGAGAGGGGAGGAAGGGGGTGAATGATTCAGTGTTATACGGAATAAATTGATAAGAATGATTAAATAGATAACAATAACTAAAAAATGAAAGCCACAACCCAGCCTCCCCTCTCCCTGGGAGAGGGGTCGGGGGTGAGGCCCTAAATGCTTATGATACTACATTACTTGACATTAGCCATCAGAAACCTGCTGAAATATCGCACGCAAAACGTTATTTCTATCATCGGACTGGCCGTGGGCCTGTTCAGTTTCTGCGTCTGCTTGTATTGCAGCCGTTATATTGAGTCAACCAATCACTGCTTCGACAACTACAAGCGGATTGTACTGGTTAGTTTGTACGATAGCGAACAGGACCATTATTTCTCCGGCACACCCGCACCGCTTTGCGAGGACATACGCGGCTGGGCAAAGGGGGTAGAGGCCCTTTCGTTTGTCTCCTATCCCCGCCAAATGCCCTTCGACATCGAGGTAAGGCCCGGCAAGACCTTACCCTACGAGTTGAAACGGATGGAGACGGACAGCCTCTATGCCCGCATCTTCACGCCCCACATCGTAGCCGGAAGCTGGGAGGGGGCCAGTCATACGCCCAACGCACTGGTGATGAGCCGTTCGACGGCCGTCCGCATCTTCGGCAGCGAGGCCGAAGCCATCGGAAAGACATGTGTCATGACCCGCCGGCTGCCCACCTCGCCATCGACCACTCCCCACAACGGAGGCATTACCTATACCGTACAGGCCGTCATGGACGACACGCCGCTCAACAATTCCCTCCACTTCATGGAAACGATGGACATGCTGGTGCTGAACGACAGCGAAGGCCTGCTGCAAAGCAACAGACGCCACGAGATGACGGGAGGCAACACATTTGCCCTGCTGGCACCCGATGCCGACATCCGTCAGTTGGAAGAGCAGTTCATGCAGAGCGACTACAGCTGGCGGCTGTACGACAGGGACTATGAAGCACAAGTATTTCCCATCGGACGCTTTCCCTACGAGCACAAGCAACTGTCCATCATCAGTTGGATTACCAGCAGCATGGGCATGCTCATCCTGCTGGTGGGGCTGCTCAACTTCTTCCACTTCCTTATCGGCTCGTATTTCAACCGCACGAAAGAGTTCAGCGTGATGAAGGTGAACGGATGCAGCGGCAGCCGGCTCTTTGTCCTGCTGTTCATCCAGTCGCTGCTGGTGCTGCTGGCGGCCTCGCTGCTGGTGCTTTGGGGCATCGAGGTGACCGACGGACGGATGGACTATTCCATCGAATTCATGTCAATGACATTCAGCAAGTCGCTGCTCATGTGCCATGCTGCCCAGTACATCGGACTGCTAGTACTGCTTTGCGCAGGCATTTGTCTGGTGACCACGCTACGCATCCGCCGCATATCGGTACAGGACGGACTCAACGGAGGCCTGCGCAGGTGTCAGAGCCATCGGGGGCGTAATTTTATGTTGGGCGTTCAGTTCTTTCTCTGCTGGCTGTTTGTTGCCCTGTCAGCGGCTCTCTACCTGCAGTCCGAGAAGACAAGCGGTACCCTGCTGCATACCCTCTCCATGCAGGAGAAAGCTTCCATCCTCAGCATTCCGCTGGACTATTCGTTTCTGAACAATGCGGAAAAGCAGAGCCTGGTCGGCCGCTTCAAGAGTCTGGCTGCTGTAGAAGATGCCCTGCTGGCAGACGTCAGTTATCTGGGAGGTTCGTCGGGCAACCTGATGATGACCGAGAAAGGCAACGACAACTCATGGATAGAAGTTGAAGTGATGCGTGTCCCCGCCAATTTCTTCTCCTTCATGAATATCCCGCTGGAGCAGGGACGCGCTCCGAAGACGGAAGCCGACATCGTGGCCGACCGTACCTGGCAGCAACGGATGGAGAAAGACATACTGGGGATGCCTCTTTACGACTCGCAACACGACTATAGCGTATGCGGCATCTGTGCGCCTTTCCAGACCGACACCTATCGGAAAAGCATCGGTTACGTTTTCCTTCCCTATGATGTATCCGACTACATCGGGCACTGCTATCTGAAGTGCCACAGTGGCCGGGTACAGGAAGTCAAGGCCCGGGTAGAGCAACTGCTCCGTGAGGCTTTGCCCGAAAGCGTACCTGTACGGGTCGGCACACTGCTCGACGACATCCACGACCGCCAACCGCTGGAATACACGCTGAAGAACATCGTGCTGTTCTTTGCCATCGTCAGCATTCTCATCACCCTGCTGGGTGTATACTCCAGCATTACGCTCGACACCGAGCGTCGTCAGAAGGAGGTAGCCATCCGCAAGGTGAACGGTGCGGGCGTGCCGCAGATCATGCTGCTCTTTGCCCGTCTGTATATCGTACTGTTGGCAGTTAGTGCCCTGCTGTCCTTCCCGCTCGTATGGTTCCTGCTGCAGCAATGGAAGCGCATGTACATTGTCTTCTTCGACCACGGTTTCCTCTTCTGGACAAGCATTTTCGCCTTGGTAGCCGCCGTTACGGCACTGACAGTCGTTTTCCGCATCCTGCGTACGGCACGACAGAATCCGGCGGAGGTGATAAAAAGAGAGTAAAGCCTCACCCCCGGCCCCTCTCCCAAGGAGAGGGGAGTAGGGGGTGAATACAAATAAGAATGATTTGACAATGAATAAATAATAGTATAGATAATAATAACCTAAAAAGAAAGCCGTAACTCTACCTCCCCTCCCTTGGGAGAGGGGCTGGGGGTGAGGCCGCAAACGCTTATGATACTACACTACCTTAAAATCGCCTGGCGCAACTTGCTGAAATATCGCACACAGAGCGTCGTCAGCATCCTGGGACTGGCTGTGGGCTTGGCCTGTTTTGCCCTTTCTGCCTTCTGGGTGCACTACGAGATGACTTATGACAGTTTTCACCGCGATGCCGACCGTCTGTATCTGGTCGGGGTGAACGATGACAGTTTCGGAGGTTCCTCCGCAAGCTACACACCCCAAGCGTTGGGCCGTTACCTGAAAGAACACTATTCGGAGATTGAAGATTACTGTCAGTTTGAAACAAGTATGCTTTTTGTCGTAAAAGACAACCGGATGCTGGAGCTTCCTATACTCATGCCCGACACAACTGCCCTGCGTATGCTGGACATCCGGACGCTGGACGGTGACGAGAGTTTCCTCCGTTCCGCCGGTGCGGCAGACAACCGTATCGCCATTACTGAGAAGACTGCACGCCTGCTGTTCGGCACAACGGATGTCATCGGCCAGACCGTGACCAACCTCAACAGGAACAAGGAATACACCATCGGTTCCGTAGTGAGCGATTGGGGAGCGCATACCAATTTCCCCTATGCCTTCCTGGGCAGTGGAAACGGTCGGACTGGCTGGGACGACTACACCTACCGGACGCTTGTCAAAGTGAAACCGGGTACGGATGTCTCCCAATTGTTGGAGAAGATGAATGCCCACTTCCCCGAAGAGCTGACCAAAAGCAAATACCACGAAAGTACCGGACTGACACGTTTCTATCTGGAACCGCTGACGGGCCTTCGTGCCACGGAAGGCTTTATCTTCAAAAATAATCAGACGGTGCAGTTCCGTTATATCACCTGGTTTGCCGCCGTGGGGGTACTTATCATCGTTTGTGCCTTCTTCAATTACCTGACCATCTACGCCGACCGATTCCGTACGCGCCGCAGGGAAATGGCTTTGCGGCAGATTTGCGGGGCAGGCCTGCGTTCGCTGGTAGCTCTGCTCTGCACCGACTTTCTGCTCACTGTGCTGGCAGCTCTGGTGGTGGGCATGGTGCTGGTGGAATTGCTGATGCCGGCTTTCATGCGCTATTCTCTTATTCAGGACACCGATTTCTCGGTCTATCGTTCGGCGATGCTCTACATCACGTGTGTCTCGGCAGCCATGATGGCCGTTGTCGTCCTGTCGGTGTGGTTGTTCCAGAAGCGGTCGTTGCACGGCAACATCCACACGGGTAACGCCCTTTCGGGTACGGCCTGGCGCAAGGGGAGTGTTGTTCTTCAGCTGACGGTTTGCCTGGCCTTCATCTTCTGTACGGTGGTCATGCAGATGCAACTGCACCACCTGCGCCGGGTAGATACAGGTCTGGATTATCGCGGACGTGCCGCCGTCAGCATCTGGATGAATGTGGACATGAACGTATGGGCCGAGAAAATCAAGGCTCTGCCCATGGTGACGGAAGTGGTACGTCCGGCCTATTGGCCGCTGCTGGGCGAGGGGGCTTATTCGTCGTATCAGATAGATGGATACACGGGCATGGAAGGCCGGCTGGAGCAACCCTTGACTTTCGACGAAGTGCTGGCGGGCGAAGAGTTCTTCCGCTTCTACGACATGCAGCTGCTGGCCGGTGAATGGGTATCGGCCAAGTCGGAGTATCGGCAGGTGAACATCATGGAGAGTACGGCTCGCCGCTTGGGTTGGAGTCCCGAAGAGGCTGTGGGCAAGCAACTGTTCTTCGCCAACCGCAAAGTGGAGCCTATGACCGTCATCGGCGTAGTGAAGGACTGTGCCTACAAGTCGCCCACCGCCGAACTGCCCAACACGGTATTTGTCAATACTGACCAGGTGGGGTGGATGCATGCCCGTTGCTTCGTCCTCTTCAAATACCGTCCGGGTACGTGGGACGAATGCCGCCGTCGCATCGAGGAGATGCAGCGAGCCGAACTGCCCGACCGCAAGCTCTTTCTTTATAGCGAAGAAGAATGTTACAACAACTATCTGAAGTCGGAAGACGCCCTGTCGTCGCTGCTCGGTTTCTCGTCGGTGGTGTGCATCCTCATCTCCATCTTTGGCATCTACTCGCTGGTTACGCTGGCCTGCGAACGTCGCCGCAAGGAGATTGCCATCCGCAAGGTGAACGGAGCTACGGTGAGGGATGTCCTTGCCCTGTTCTTCCGCGAATATGCCCTGCTGTTAGTGGTTTCCTCGCTGATAGCCTTCCCTGCGGCCTGGTGGGTAATGCGGCGTTGGATAGAGAATTACAACCGTCAGGTGGAGATTGGTTTCTTGCCATTCCTGCTTGTCTTTGTCGGCATTGCCGCTTGTGTGGCTGTCAGCATAGGGCACCGCATCTGGAAGACGGCGAACGAGAATCCGGCGGAGGTGGTGAAGAGAGAGTGAAGGAAGGAGTTAGAAGAAGTTATCACTCCGCTTCGCTCCGTTAGAAGTTAAAGGCCGATAGATTTCACACCGGATTCGGCAAAATGAAGTATTGGCTTTTAACTTTCAAGCCCGCCCGGCGGGCGATAACTTCCCTTAACTTCTGAACTAAAAAGCAACAACTAAAAAAAATAACAACCATGATACTACACTACCTGAAACTCGCTTGGCGCAATCTGCTGAAATACCGCATGCAGACCGCCGTCAGCATCCTGGGGCTGGCCATGGGCCTGACGTGCTTTGTATTCGCCGCCCTGTGGATACGCCATGAAATGTCATTTGACAGTGCCCACGAAGGGGCCGACCGCATCTACCTGCTCTACCGGGAGAGCACCGTCAACGAACTGGGCTACGACACCTGGACACGCGGCCTGCTGCCCATCCTGCGCGAGAACTTCCCCGAAGTGGAACTGGCTTGCGGTGCCCAGTTCTGGAAGCAGATGAAGATGGAGGTGGAAGGTCAGGACCCCGTTATCGGCCGCAAGCTGATAGCCGACTCCACGTTCATGCAGATGTTTGATATACGCATTCTGCAAGGCACGCCCAACTTCCTGTGGTCGCTGGCCGACGAGCGGCAGAAGCACATCTACGACCACAGCGAGCCGATAGCCGTGACCGAGGAGACCGCGCTCCGTCTGTTTGGCACCACCGACGTGCTGGGCAAGACGCTGACTGCCTTTAGCCCGGCCACCATCTGCGCCGTAGTCAGCAGCTTGCCGCAGAGCAGCCTCTCGTTCGACTTCTGGAGCGGTGCCCGCTACAGCGAATCCATAGCCGACCCGCTGCTGCTGCGCCTGCGGCCGGGCACTGACCTTAATACCTTCCGCCGCAAGCTGGACAGCTACACCCAGCTGCAAGACGGCCGGCGGGTGGCCCTGTTCCGACCTTACCACCTGCTGCCGCTGCAGCAGTATCACTACTCGAAGGTCAACGAGGAGAGAAGCATCAACTTCTACTACTTGGTGCTGTTTTCGGTCATCGGGCTGCTGGTGGTGGTCAGTGCGCTGTTCAACTACCTATCGCTGTTCGTAGTGCGTATGCAGACGCGCCTGCGCGAAGTGGAGTTGCGGCGTGTATGCGGTGCCGGGCGGGGCAGTTTGGTGGCCCTGTTTGCCGTGGAGTATCTGCTGGTGCTGCTGGTGGCGGGTCTGCTGGGTTTCACGCTGACCGAAGTCAGCCTGCCGCTGTTCCGCCGCCTGTCGGGCGTAGACGGACAGGTCTACCTACCGCAGCTGCTGTTCTTCCTGGGGCTGTTGCTGTTGTCGCTGGTGGCGTTGCTGCCCTTCGTGCTGCGTCGCCACCGTTGGAACACCCTGCGCAGCCATCGTCTGCGCCGCCTCAGCATAGGCGTCCAGATAGGAGTGGGCATCCTGTTCACCTTCGCGGCGGTGGTCATGATGAAGCAGCTGCACTACCTGACGAATGTTGACCTGGGTTGGGAACGGGAAGGAGTGGCTACGCTGAAAGTAAACCGCTATAAGCTAATAGGTGATGACTTTGAACAGTTTCATACCACAGCCCGACTACTCAAACAAATGCCTTGCGTGGAAGACATTATCGAGAACCATGAGTCGCTGTTTGGCTTTGATTTTGGAGGTCGGCATTCGATAGAAGAGTGGCCGGGCAGACAGTCCGATGAAGAAAAGATGCCTGTGAAAGTATTGTTTGAAGGCCGTGCCTTTGCCGACTTCTACGGGCTGAAGCTGAAGGAAGGCCGGATGGTGCGCGATGATGAATCTACGGGGGTAGTACTGAACGAATCTGCCGCACGGCGGCTGAGGTTGGACAACCCCATAGGACTGCACATCACGCTAAGCGGACGCGACATGGAAATTGTGGGCGTACTGAAAGATTTCCATTCCACAGCGCCTACCGTACCTGTCCACTCGTTGGCAATGATTGGTAAAAATGGCTTTAGAATAGCAGAAGGATATATCAAAATGCACACTGGCCAGTTCCTCATCAAGTTCAAGGACGGCCATTGGGACGACTTGCAGGAGCGCATCAGGCAGATGGCCGCCGAGCAGGAAATTACCGATTACGAACTGAAAAGCACGGAAGAACTCTATGCCGACTACCTGAAGTCCGAACGCCTGCTCCTCCGCCTGCTGGGTATTGCCTCGGCCGTCTGTGTGCTGGTGGTGGGCTTCGGCGTCTTCTCGCTGATTACCCTGAGCTGCGAACAGCGGCGCAAGGAAATGGCTATCCGCAAGGTGAACGGCGCACGGGTCGGCGACATTCTCCGCCTCTTTGCCCGCGAATACCTGCTGTTGCTCGCTGTCGCCGCCGTGGTGGCCTTCCCCGTGGGCTATGTGCTGATGAAGCGTTGGCTGGAAAGCTACGTAGAGCAGACCACCATCAGCTTTTGGGTCTATTTGGTTATCTTTGCCGGCATGGCAGCCGTCGTGGCGCTGTGCATCGGCTGGCGCGTGTGGCGGGCGGCGAACGAGAATCCGGCAGATGTGGTGAAGAGGGAATAGAAGCCTCACCCCCGGCCCCTCTCCCAAGGAGAGGAGAGTAGGGGGTGAATACAAATAGGAATGAATGGATAATGAATAAATAATAGAACAAATAACAATAACCTAAAAAGAAAGCCGTAGCCCAGCCTCCCCTCTCCTTGGGAGAGGGGTCGGGGGTGAGGCCGCAAACGCTTATGATATTACACTACCTTAAAATCGCCTGGCGCAACCTGCTGAAGTATCGCACGCAGACCGCCGTCAATGTTGTGGGGATAGCCGTTGGCTTTGCCTGCTTCGCCTTTGCTAACCTGTGGATGCACTATGAAGCATCGTTCGACAGCCGTTACGAAGCGGCAGACCGTATGTACCTGCTCTATACCGAATCTGTTATCGAGGCCGGAGGACTGTCGCCCAATGTGTCTTATCCCGTCTCCACATTGTTGAAGGAGGAGTTCCCCGAAGTGGAGGCAGCCTGTGCCTTCACCCGCTATCCGAATTGGGAGCTGGGCTTGGAGGGACAGCCTGCACTGGAATTGCCCAGCATGCAGTTGGACTCCTGCTTTATGGACCTCTTCGGCATCCATATATTGGCAGGTACCCCCGATTTCCTTTATACGGACGGACAGGTAGCCCTGACGGAGCGGACGGCGCAACGGTTATTCGGCACGACGGACGTGCTTGGCCGTAAAGTTGAGTATAACGATCAGGAAGTCACTGTCTGTGCCATTGTCAATGACCTGCCGCACAGCAATTTTTCGTTCGGATTTATCTGCGAGGGAGCTTACTTCCGCAAATGGCAGAACGAGTGGTATAATGCAGGTTTCGAGGTGGTGGTACGTCTTGCCCCGGGTGTGTCACCCAAGGCTCTGGAAGAGAAGTTCCGTGCTTATGCCGAGCAGACAGACGATCGCTACCGCAAGATTACCGGCCGCCTTCGACTGATGCCTCTTTCCGAAGTCCGTCAGGCTTCGTTCAACGAGGAGCGGCTTGTCAGCTTCTCCTACCTTGTGCTGTTTGCCGCGGCAGGCGGGCTGATCATTCTTTGCTCGCTGTTCAATCACTTGGCTTTGTTTCTCTCGCGTATGGACATTCGTCGTCGTGAGCTGGCCTTGCGGCGCGTGTGCGGCTCTTCCGGTAGGGGGCTCTTCGCAATGCTCACCACCGAATATTCCCTGCTCGTCCTGCTTTCAGGTTTCCTTGGCTTTGTGCTGGTCGAGCTGTTGCAACCGTCTTTCCTGCGACTTTCGGGCGTGGAAGGCAATGTGTATGGCGAGTCGCTGCTCTATTTCCTGCTGGTACTGGCGCTTTCACTGGTGCTGTTGCTGCCCTTCGTTTTCCGCTATTCTTCCCTGCGGCCTGAAAGTAGCCGGTCGGGCCGCCGTCTCAAGGTGATGGTGAGCCTGCAGCTCTTCATCAGTCTGCTAGCTATCTTCTGTACGGTGGTGCTGATGAAGCAGCTGAACTATCTGCAACATACCGACCTGGGCTGGGAGCGACGCAACATCGCCGCCTTCACCTTCCTCTATCCCGACAATTCGGAAGAGGAGATTGTAAATCGGGTTCGGCAGATGCCTTTTGTCAGCCGGGTGCTCACTGGTTATTACGGTTTTCTGCCCGAAGGAGCCAGAGGTGCCACTTCCATCGACTGGGAGGGGAAACCGGAGGATCTTAAAATGAAGGGCATACGCATGACTTGCCTGGATGATACGCTTGCCGCTTTCTACGGCATCCGCCTGGCCGCAGGTGAGTTTATCCGTCAGGACGCCGGTGAAGGGCAGGTCATGCTGAATGAGTCGGCCGTACGGGCTATGGGCATATCCAATCCGATAGGGATGTCCCTTACTTATAGTAGTAACAAGCAGAAAGCCACGGTCGTCGGCGTGGTACGCGACTTCCACATCACAGCACCTACCATTCCTGTCCAACCTACCCTTTACGTGAGACGGTTTGACTGGACAAGCGGAGGTCACATCTTACTGAAGTATCACGAAGGTGCCTGGCCTGAACTCCGTCATCGGGTGGACAGCCTCTTTGCGAAGGACTATCCCGAAGTGCATTACCAGCTGGTAAACGTCATGGACGAATATAATGCTTACCTCAAGGCCGAAAGCTTGTTGCTGCACCTGCTGACTTTTGTTTCCATTGTCTGTATCCTGGTATCTGCCTTCGGCATCTTCTCCATGATTACCCTGAGCTGCGAACGCCGTCGCAAGGAGGTAGCCATCCGTAAGGTGAACGGGGCACGGGTAGGGGATATCCTCGGCCTCTTTGCCCGCGAATACCTGTCGTTGCTCGCCGTTGCTGCCGTGGTGGCCTTCCCCGTGGGCTATGTGCTGATGAAGCGCTGGCTGGAGAGTTATGTGGAACAAACGCCTCTCAGTTGGTGGCTCTATGCCGTCATCTTCCTTGGCATGGCGCTGTTGGTGGCTCTGTGCATCGGCTGGCGCGTATGGCGGGCGGCGAATGAGAATCCGGCGGAGGTGGTGAAGAGGGAGTAGAAGCCTCACCCCCGGCCCCTCTCCCAAGGAGAGGGGAGTAGGGGGGATACAGATTGACAATGGAGAATTGATAATGAAGAATAGATAATGAAGAATAGATAATGAAGAATTGATAATGAAGAATTGATAAAGATAACAATAACCTAAAACGAAAGCCGTAGCCCAGCCTCCCCTCTCCTTGGGAGAGGGGTCGGGGTGAGGCTGTGAATGCTTATGCGACTACTTATCCTATCCATCAACGCCCTGCTGAAGTTCAGGGCTTACACGGCGCTCAATGTAGTGGGGCTGGCTGTCAGCCTGGCCTGTGTGCTGACCATTGCGCGCTACATCCATCAGGAGAACACGGTGAACCGGTGTTTCCCCGACTATGAACGTATCTGCTTAGTGAAGAGAACTGTAAGCAACGGCGAATGCTCATTAAGTGGTTACCGCTCGGGACTGGAAGAAGACCCGGCGGTGGAGGAGTTTACGGCCTATACTCCGGTGAGCGACCTGACGCTGGTCTTCGGCAAGCGGCAGGTGCAGAGCCGGGTGTTCTCCATCGACAGCACCTTCTTCAAGATGTTTCCTTATAAGGTACTGACGGGCAGTAACCGCATCCGCCGGCCGGGCGACGTGGTCATCACCCGCGCCTTCTGGGAAGAAGTACTACAGGGCAGGCCGGTGGTGGGAGGCAGCTTCACCAACGGGCAGGGACGGAAGTTCACCATCATCGGCGTGGTGGACGACCCTGCCACCAAGACTTCCTGGCAGCCCCAGTTGTTCATGTCCGATGAGATAGACGACTTTCTATTCTATAGCCCCTGCTACGCCCTGCGCATGGTGCCCGGCTACGACCTGAAGGCACTGAACCAAAAGCACGGCAAGGAGGTGCCACGCGACAAGTGGGCCACCTACCAGACCATGCACTACGAATACCTGCTCCTGTCGGAACTCTACTTCGACACCGACCTCGAAAGGGACACTCCCATGTACCGTTTCGGCAATCCGGGCTACATCAGTGTGCTGACAGCAGTCGCCTTCCTGGTGGGCCTCATCGGTCTGCTGAACTTTGTCAACATCTACACCGTCATTATGTCGCGCCGTTCGCGCGAGTTCGGTATTAAGAAGGTGTTCGGGGCGGGCAAGGCAGCTATCTTCGTACAGATTTATGTGGAGAACATGTTGCTGGCGGGCTTTGCTCTGCTGCTGTGCTGGACCATTCTGGAAGTGACCCGCTACCTGTTCTACAACGAACTCTACATCCCTGTGGTCTCCGACGTGCGCTTCGACCTGTTAGTCTCGGCCATCGTACTCTGGGTGCTGCCGCTGCTCACCACCGTATATCCCTACCTGAAGTTCACCCGCAGCTTGCCCGTCAACTCCATCCGCGCCATCACGACCTCGCGCGTGTCCGTGCGTTCGCGCATGGTGTTCCTGGGCGTGCAGTACGTGCTGACTATCTTCATCATCAGCGTCTCGCTGTTCTTTGTCAAGCAACTGGACTACATGCTGCATGCCGACCTGGGCTTCCGCACGCACGACATCATCAACGCCACTATGTATCACAACTCGCTGAGCCTGTACAAGGACAGCAAGGAAAATATGCTGGACGAGGGTAAACGGCAACGAGCCAACCGCGAACTGGTGAACCGCCGTATGGCCGGGACTACACTCTTCGAGCATTGGTGTCGCAGCACAGACTTGCTGCTCGGTGAAGGAAGGCTGAAGAACTTTGCCCTTGAACGGGCTGAAAATGGCTTTCATCAGGTGTTGGTCGCCAACATGAGCCGGCGCGAGATGGACATGTACGGCTTGCAACTGGTGGAAGGCCGCCTGTGGAACGACTCCGTGGACGAGGTATGGACCCGGAACAGCTTCAAGTGCATCATCAACGAGACGGCTAAGCGGGTACTGGGCATCAAGGACATCACCCGGGAAAAGCTGCAACCGGAGAGCAAGCATTTTGCCTCAAGCTGGATGCCCGACCGTTATAATCCGCCCTGCGAGATTGTGGGCGTCATCAAGGACTTCAACGTGAGACACCTGGCCAAGGCTACCATGCCCATGGTCATTTATTATGAAGATGAGACATGGGGGCTTTCTGCCGTAACCGCCGCCTACCGCCACGAAGACCGGGCGCGCGTCATCGACTTCCTGTCCGGCCTGTACGAGGAAGCTACCGGCCGCACCGACTTTAAATACACGCTGATAGAAGACGTCCTGGCCAAGATGTACGAGGACGACCGTCGCGTGGTGCGCATCTATACGCTCTTCGCCGCCGTGGCCATCCTCGTTTCGCTGCTGGGCTTGCTGGCCATTGCGCTGTTCGACATCAGTCAGCGTCGCCGCGAGATAGGCCTGCGCAAGGTGAACGGTGCCCAGGCACGCGACATCTACCCGCTGCTGCTCCGCAAGTATCTGGCGGTGCTGGGCGTGTCGGCGTTGGTGTCCGTGCCGCTGTCGTGGCTGGCCATTACCCTCTACTTGCAAGGCTTCGCCCACAAGGCACCGCTGACGCCCGGACTGTTTGTTGTAGCCTTCCTCATCACCGCCCTGCTGTCGCTGCTCACCGTGATGTGGCAGGTGTACCGCGCGGCGCACGTCAATCCCGCCGAAGTGATAAAGCGTGAGTAGAAACCGGACAGGCATTTCTCCTGCCGGGAAGAGGCCGATGACTTGCTGCAAAGCGGATGCAGTGACGCTGCAACGAGGGTGCAGTAACACTGCAGCGAGGGCGCAGCGACAAAACAGCCAGCCTTCGCTTCGGACAATGCCTGGGGAGGAAAAGACTTCCGTGGCTTGAATGTATTGCCAAGGTCGGGAGAAAAAAGAAATGAGAAATAAAGAATGAATGGAAATTATAATAGAAAGAATGTGATGATACTGAACGTAACACTGAAAATGATTCTTAGGAGCTGGTGGCGGAACAAGGTGTTCTTCCTCGTCTCCGTGGCCAGTCTGGCCTTGGGGTTGGCGTGTACCAACCTGCTGATGACTTATTTCGTACATGAACACGGGTTAGAGGGGAGCAACCCCGATCGCGACCGCATCGTCTTCCTGCGGCAGGACGACCCGATGAACGAGGGAAAGCGTGTGGCTTATGCCGCTGCCGACATTCCCCAACGCCTGAAGGACAGCTATGCCGAGGTGGAGGATTACCTGCGGCTGGGCAAGTTGGATATGCTTTCCTGCAAGGTGGACGGCCGGAAGGTGGACGGCAGCCTGATACTGCTCTCGGCTGACACGACGCTGACCCGCTTCTTCGACTACCGCACGGCTCAGGGCAGTCTGGAGCAGGTGCTCCACCGTCCGGACCAGGTAGCCCTGAGTGCTGCCTGTGCCCGCAAACTCTTCGGAGGCGGCGAAGCCTTCGGACGGCACATCGAAGTGCAGTCTGAAAGCCGTGGCAGGCAGACGTACCAAGTGGCGGCGGTGCTCGAAGAACGCGGGCAGTCGCTTCTTCAGTTTGACATGCTGACCGCCCAGACTTCCGATTACTGGGGTGGCCCGACGCTGCTGAAGCTCTCGCCGGGGGCGGATGCCGTCCGCCTGGCCGACAAGATAAACGCCGATCAGGTTCCTACCCTGATGCCCGGTCAGACGAAGTATCACCTCGATCCGTTGGAAGCCGTCTGCTTCACCACGCCCGACGACGCTTCGCAACAGACGCTTGACTACATCAGCCAGACACCCGTGCAGACGCTTTACATCAGCCTGCTGGCAGCGGTGCTGATACTGGTCATCGCCTGCTGCAACTATACCAACATGAGTCTTTCGCGTCTGCTGCAACAGCTGCGCATGATTCACGTGGAGAAGCTGATGGGCGGTACGCTGCGCAGTATCCGCCTGCAACTCTTCGGCGACGCTTTCCTGACGGTCGTGTTGGCCTTCATCCTTTCTATGCTGTTGGTGAACGACTGTCTGGCGGTGTTCAACGGCTTGCTGGGCTCGCGGCTCACGATGGGGTTCTTCTTCAGCAGCCGGATGTTGCCGTGGCTGTTGTTGTTCGTGTTGGTCATGTCGGTCGTGCCGGCGTGGTACATCAGTCGCCGCCTGTCGCGTCTGTCGTTCAGCCAATACCGCACGCTCTACGGCGGACGGCGCAAGCAACGTTTCGTAGCTGTGCTGGTGACGGTGCAGTTTGCCATTTCCATCGGCCTGTTGCTGGCCACCCTGACGGCTCGTCGTCAGATGAGGCTGACCGAACGGCAGGCCGACCGCTACGCGGACTGCATCGAAATAGGCGACGGATTCGGCGCCCCGTTGGCTCCGCTGAAGGCCGAACTGGAGAAGCGCGTGCAGGGCATCGAGTCGGTGACGCTCTCCAACGGGCCGGTGCTGAACGCCTGGATACGCCAGCTGACGGTGAAACGCCCCGACGGTAGCGAGGCGCATACCAATTTGCTGGCACTGGAAGGCGATACGTCCCTGCTGCATACGCTGCGCATGGAGCAGCTGAGCGGCGAGCGGCCTGCCCGCCTGCTGGAGCAGATGGCGCGCCCCGTACTGGTGAACGAGAGCTTTGTCCGCCAGTTGGTGCCGGCGGGCACAGACCCTGTCGGACGTTCGTTGCGCGAGTTCGATGCAGAGGCCGATGACAGTCTGGCTGTAGTGGCGGGTGTGATACGCGACTTTTCCGTCAATTCATTGGAAGAGGCCGTGACGCCGCTTGTGGTCAGCCTGCTGTCCGAAAGCGGTTTGCAGAAGGCTGCCTGCCTTCAAATCCGCCTGCGCCCCGAAAGTCGTACGGAGGCTTTGCAACAAATCGAATCCGTATGGGACGAAATGAACCCCGGACAGCCTTTCCGTTATACGGACATGCACCGGGAATTCATGGAGCGGAACGAGAAAGTACTCTCGCTGTCGCACCTGCTGACGTTTTACGCCCTCATCGGCTTGCTGCTGACGGGCTTCGGCCTGTTCGGCATCGCCTGGTATGCCACCCGCCAGCGGATACGCGAAATCAGTATCCGCAAGGTGCACGGTGCCACGCGCGGGCAGATCATTTGGCTGCTCAACAAGCCTTTCTGCCTCTATGCCGCAGTGGCCTACGTGCTGGCCATGCCCGTCGCCTGGTGGCTGATGCAGCGCTGGTTAGAGCAGTTTGCCTATCGTGCCCCGCTTTCGGTCGGCATCTTTGTATGGCCGCTGGTTGTCGTATGGGGCGTATCGGCCCTCATCGTCTGCCTGCAAGGCTGGATGCTGAGTCGGGTGAAGGCGGTGGAGGCGATGAAGAATGAGTAGCCTCACCCCCGGCCCCTCTCCCAGGGAGAGGGGGGAGGGGGATGAATACAAAATAGAAATAAATTAGGAATGAATAATAGATAACAATAACTTTAAAAGAATGCCGTCGCTCAGCCTCCCCTCTCCTTGGGAGAGGGGTTGGGGGTGAGGCCTTTAATCAGCTTATGAAAGCCTTATTACTATCCATCCGTACCATCCTGCGCTTCAGGACCTACACCGCCATCAATGTGCTGGGACTGGCCCTGAGCCTGGGTTGTGTCTTTGTGCTGGTGCGTTACATCCACCAGGAGTATACTGTCAATCATTTTGTGCCCGAGGCCGACCGGACTTTCCTGACGGCCGTTTTCGGTGAAGAGGATTCGAGAGTTGCTTTGCGTAGCTCCGAAGACCGGAACCATGATCCCAATTACCGCAATCCGTTGGACTTCCCGGCGGTAGAGATGTTCTGTCGGTTCATTCTGTTGGACGAAGATTTTGTGATGAAGGACAATTACCGCCATGCAGTGCGCACGATGGTGGCGGACAGCCTGTTCTTCGAGCTGATACCTTATCCTTGCCAAGAAGGCACCCTGCAACTGAAGCCCGACGAGGTATTGCTGACGCAACAGGCGGCCCGGCGGATATTCGGAACCGAACATGCGGTGGGCAAGGAGCTGGTTACGTCGTCGGGCAAGCCCGTCCGTGTGGCAGGTATTCTGGGTGAACCGTCCACAAAGTCCTCTTTCCAGTTCGATGTAGTATTGTCCATGTACCTGCTGAAGGACTGGATGCGGACAGCTTACGAAGTGGTACGCTTGCACCGGCCCGAAGCTGTGGAGGAGATAAATCGCGTCAACCGTAAGCCCATGAAACTGATGAGCTACAATCAACAGGCTGTCTATTACCAATTGATTCCACTTAAGGACTTTTACCTGAACAAACAGGCCTTTTCCAAGTCTGTGCTGCAAGGCAGGCCTGACGTGCTCCGGCTGCTCGGACTGGTAGCGGGGCTGATTTTGCTGGTAGGCCTGCTCAACTATATGAATCTCTATTCGGTCGTGATGCTGAAGCGGGGCCGCGAACTGGGCATGAAGAAGGTGTTGGGAGCCGGCAAAGGGCAAATCTTCCTCCAGCTCTATGCGGAGAATGTCTGCCTGAACGCGGCGGTCGTCTTTCTGGCCTGGCTGCTGGTGGAGGTGACGCGGCGGTTGGTGGACGCGTGGTTCGACATTCCCGTACAGGGCGACCTGCGCTTCGACCTGCTGCTGTCCGCGGCTGTGCTGTTCCTGCTGCCGCTCTTCACCATGCTGCCGCCTTACTGGCGCTATGCGTATGCCGCCCCTATGCGTTCGCTCAGTCAGGTGGGGGTGGGAGGCAAGGCAACCCGCTCGCGCACGGTGTTCCTTTTTCTGCAATATGTCATCGCCTTCTGCCTGACAGTGGCCGCCATTTATCTGAGCCGCCACTTGCAGTACCTGCTGCATACGGACGTGGGCTATCGTACGGAGGACATCATTCAGTGCCGGCTCTGGAAAGAGAATCCGGCCAGCTACAGTGATAACAACCTCAGACAACAGGAGTTTGAGAAGATGCAGGCAGCCTTGGCTCTGATAGAAAAGCGTGTGGGCGAGTCGCCCCTGTTCAATGGTATGGTTTATGGTGAGCCGCCGTATGCGGGCGGATGGGGTTTGAACTTTCATACCGAAAACGGAGAGGCAACAGAAGCTATCACCTTTTGGACTTCGCGTGAGTACATGGACTTCTTCGGTTTCCGTATATTGGAAGGCCGGGGATGGGGAGACGAAGATGTCTTCTCTCAGTACAAGCTGATTGCTAACAAGGCTTTCCTGGCTGCCCTGCACATCAGCGACTGGCGGCAGACAAAGGTGATTCCTCAAAACCGGATGTGGTTCACATCAGGGGAAAGCAGCGATGTGATTCCTTACGAAATTGTGGGAGTGATGGATGACTTTAAGACCGGACATCTTTCCGGCGGTAACCGTCCCGTGGTTTTTGTCTATAGTGGGTCGGATCCAGGGGATCTATGCTTCATTTCCATCGCCCCCGGCAAGCGGAAGGAAGCCATCTCTTTCCTCAGCGACCTCTACCAGGAGGCTGTGGGCCGGGGCGACTTTGAGTATTCGTTCATCACGGACGAGATAGCCCGCCTGCACGAGGAAGACCGGAAGGTGACGCGCATCGTCATCACTTTTGCCCTGATAGCCATCGTTATTGCCTGCCTGGGGCTGTTCGGGCTGTCGCTCTACGACATCCGCCAGCGCTACCGCGAGATAGCCCTTCGCAAGGTGCACGGCGCACAGGTGGCCGACATCTGCCGCCTGTTGCTGCGCAAATACTTTGTTCTGCTGGGAGCTGCCTTTGTGACGGGAGCCGTCATTGCTTACGTCGGCATCCAACGCTATATGGAGGACTTCCCTCATCATGCTCCGCTCTTGCTGTGGATTTTCCTTGTTGCGGGTGTGATAGTGGCCGCTATCGCCCTGCTCACCGTGCTGTGGCAGATACGCCGGGCGTCGCAGGTGAATCCGGCGGAGGTGATGAAGAGGGAGTAGGGGGCCTCACCCCCGGCTCCTCTCCCAAGGAGAAGGGGGGAGGGGGAATATAAATTGGGATGAATTGATAATGAAAAAATAATAGATACCAGAATAGATAATAGAAACTTTAAAAGAATGCCGTCGCTCAGCCTCCCCTCTCCTTGGGAGAGGGGTTGGGGGTGAGGCTTTGAATCAGCTTATGAAAGCATTATTACTATCCATCCGTACCATCCTGCGCTTCAGGACCTACACCGCCATCAATGTGCTGGGATTGGCCCTGAGTCTGGGTTGTGTCTTTGTGCTGGTGCGTTACATCCACCAGGAGTATACTGTCAATCATTTTGTGCCCGAGGTCGACCGGACTTTCCTGACAGCCGTTTTCAAGGAAGGAGAACCGAGAGGGTCACTGGGCGAGAGCGGGGACCGGAACAACGACCCCAACTACCGCAATCCGCTGGATCATCCGGCAGTGGAGGCGTTCAGCCGGTTTATGATGTTTGACGATGACTTTGTGGCGAAGGACGACTATCGCTATGCGGTAAATACCATAGTGGTGGACAGCCTGTTCTTCGACCTGATACCTTACGGCTGCAAGGACGGCAGTCTGCAACTAAAGCCCGACGAAGCCCTGCTGACGCCACAGGCCGCTCTACGGATATTCGGGACCGAGCATGCCGTGGGCAAGGAGCTGGTTACGTCGTCGGGTAAGCCCGTCCGTGTGGCTGGCATCCTGAAGGAGCCGTCCACAAAGTCCTCTTTCCAGTTCGATGTCGTCTTATCGGTATATCTGATGAGGGACTGGAGCCGGGTGGCCTACGAAGTGGTACGCCTGCACCGCCCCGAGGACGGGAACGAGATAAACCAGGCCAACCGTACCCCCATGAAACTGGTATGCTATGGTAACCTGGCCGTCTATTACCAGCTTGTTCCGCTCAAGGACTTCTACCTGAGCAGGCAGGTATCTGCTTATGTCGACTCGGTAACCCAGGGTCGTCCGGATGTACTCAGGCTGCTCGGACTGGTAGTGGGGCTGATTCTGCTGGTAGGCTTGCTCAACTACATGAATCTCTATTCGGTCGTGATGCTGAAGCGGGGCCGCGAACTGGGCATGAAGAAGGTATTAGGAGCCGGCAAAGGGCAAATCTTCCTCCAGCTCTATGCGGAGAATGTCTGCCTGAATGCGGCGGTCGTCTTTCTGGCCTGGTTGCTGGTAGAGGTGACGCGGCGGTTGGTGGACGCGTGGTTCGACATTCCCGTACAGGGCGACCTGCGCTTCGACCTGCTGCTGTCCGCGGCTGTGCTGTTCCTGCTGCCGCTCTTCACCATGCTGCCGCCTTACTGGCGCTATGCGCATGCCGCCCCTATGCGTTCGCTCAGTCAGGTGGGGGTAGGAGGTAAGGCAACCCGTTCGCGCACGGTGTTCCTCTTCCTGCAATACGTCATTGCCTTTTGCCTGACGGTAGCTGCCATCTACCTGAGCCGCCACTTGCAGTTCTTGCTGCATACGGACGTGGGCTACCGCACGGAGGACATCATTCAGTGCCAGTTTTGGAAAGAGAACCCAGCGGCCATAAGTAACTGGGAAATCGGAGAACAAGAGCTGAAGAAGAAAGAGGCCGCCTTTGCCCTGCTGGAAAAACGCATCGGGGAGTCACCCTTGTTTACAGGAATGACTTATGGCATCCCGCCCTACAATCTGCAACCGGATACCCGCTTCCGTACGGACGACGGACAGGAAGTGGAGGTTTGCTATCTCTGGGCCTCGCGCGAATACATGGATTTCTTCGGTTTCCGGCTGCTGGAAGGCCGGGGATGGAAAGGAGAGGAGGACAAATATGCCTGCAAGCTGATAGCCAACCGGGCTTTCCTCCAGGCCCTGCACATCCGGGACTGGCGGACGGAGAAGGTCACGCCGAACCAACGCTTCTGGTACCGTTCGGGTGACGACTTGAATAAGATTCCCTCCTACGACATCATAGGCGTGGTAGATGACTTCCGCACCGGCCATTTGTCGGGCGGAAACCAGCCGATTGTCTTCATTTATCAGAACAGCTGGCGAGACTTCACGTTCCTCTCCATCGCCCCCGGCAAGCGGAAGGAAGCCATCGCTTTCCTCAGCGACCTCTACCAGGAGGCTGTGGGCCGGGGCGACTTTGAGTATTCGTTCGTCACGGACGAGATAGCCCGCCTGCACGAGGAAGACCGGAAGGTGACGCGCATCGTCATCACCTTTGCCCTGATAGCCATCGTCATCGCCTGCCTGGGGCTGTTCGGGCTGTCGCTCTACGACATCCGCCAGCGCTACCGCGAGATAGCCCTTCGCAAGGTGCACGGCGCACAGGTGGCCGACATCTGCCGCCTGTTGCTGCGCAAGTACTTTGTTCTGCTGGGAGCTGCCTTCGTGACGGGAGCCGTCATTGCTTACGTCGGCATCCACCGCTATATGGAGGACTTCCCTCATCACGCTCCGCTCTCGTTGTGGATTTTCCTTGTGGCGGGTGTGATAGTAGCCATCATCGCCCTGTTCACCGTGCTGTGGCAGATACGCCGGGCGTCGCAGGTGAATCCGGCAGAGGTGATGAAGAGGGAGTAGGTAGCCTCACCCCCGGCCCCTCTCCCAAGGAGAGGGGGATGAATATATATAAGGAGTAAGAGGGAGTTATCCGATTACTGATTAAAAAGAAAGACTGATTATAAAATTAACTGTATATTTAACCCGTCTTTTCCCATTAAATGGGAAAGGCATTAAAACTGAAAGATTATGATTAAGACTGTAAACTTGCAGAAGATCTTCCGTACGGAAGAAGTACAGACATTGGCTTTGAACAATGTGAATATCGAAGTGAACGAAGGTGAATTTGTAGCTATCATGGGACCGTCGGGTTGCGGTAAGTCCACACTGCTCAACATACTTGGGTTGCTGGACAATCCGACATCGGGCGAATACTACCTGAATGGAACGGAAGTATCGAAATACACCGAGGCGCAGCGCACCAGCCTGCGCAAGGGTGTCATCGGTTTTGTCTTCCAGAGCTTCAACCTGATTGACGAACTGAATGTGTATGAGAACATTGAACTGCCTCTGCTCTATATGGGCGTACCTGCCAGCGAACGCAAACGTCGTATTGAGCAGGCAATGGAGCGTATGGCCATCAGTCACCGCTCCAAACACTTCCCGCAGCAGCTTTCCGGCGGTCAGCAGCAGCGTGTAGCCATTGCCCGTGCCGTGGTGGCCAACCCGAAACTGATTCTGGCCGACGAGCCTACCGGTAACCTTGACTCGAAGAACGGTAAGGAAGTGATGGACTTGCTGAAGGAACTGAACAAGGAAGGCACGACCATCGTCATGGTGACACACTCGCAGCACGATGCCGGCTTTGCCGACCGCATCATCAACCTGTTCGACGGACAGGTAGTGGCCGAGGCAAACCTGTAAGACTAGTTGAGATATAAAAAGAATAGAGGGCACATCCACTGGCGGATGTGCCCTCTTATTAAAAATAGGAATGTCTATTTGTCAGTGTTTACTTGATAATATCCAGTTGTTTGAAGCATTTCGTCAGCTTGTCAACTGCATAGTCGACCTGCTCTTTGGTGTGGGTAGCCATCAGGGCTACACGTACCAACGTATCTTGCGGAGCGCATGCAGGCGGTATCACCGGATTGATGAAGATGCCTTCGTCAAATGCCAGTTTGGTCACCATGAACGTCTTGTCCGTATCGCGTACGTACAAGGGGATGATAGGTGACTCTGTATCGCCGATTTCGAATCCTGCATCGCGGAATCTCTTCAGAGCATAGTTGGTGATATCCCACAGGCGTTGGATACGTTCTGGTTCCGACTTGATGATGTGAAGTGCCTCGCGTGCGGCAGCCGTAGCGGCAGGAGTGCTGCTGGCTTGGAATATGTACGAACGCGCATTGTGGCGCAGCCAGTTGATAACTGCTTTGTCTCCGGCAATGAATCCGCCGATAGAAGCCAGCGATTTGCTGAATGTACCCATAATCAGGTCCACGTCGTCGGTCACACCGAAGTGGTCGCAGACGCCTCGTCCCTGACGGCCGAATACGCCCAGTCCGTGAGCTTCGTCTACATAAATGCTGGCGTTATATTTCTTTTTCAGACGTACGATTTCGGGCAGGTTTGCCAAATCGCCTTCCATGGAGAATACACCGTCTACTACAATCAGTTTTACAGCATCCGGTTCACACTTCTGGAGTTCCTTTTCCAGGTCTTCCATGTCGTTGTGCTTGTACTTCAGCTGAGTGGCAAACGACAGGCGTCGTCCGTCGACGATTGAGGCATGGTCGCGGTCATCACAGATGATGTAATCGCCACGTCCTACTACTGCCGGAATGATACCTTCGTTTACGGTAAAACCAGTCGAGAAGCAAAGTGCTTCGTCTTTGCCTACAAATTCGGCCAGCTCTTTTTCAAGCTCCACATGGATGTCAAGAGTTCCGTTGAGGAAACGTGAACCGGCACATCCGGTACCATATTTGTCTGTGGCCGCTTTGGAAGCGTCGATGATGCGTTGGTCGTAAGTCAGCCCCATGTAGGCATTCGAACCAAACATCAGAACCTTTTTACCATCCATTTCCACCTCTGTGTCCTGGTGGCTGTTTATCGTGCGAAAGTAAGGGTATACCCCTTGAGCCATGTATTGTTGTGGCAGGGCATATTTCGCAAATTTGTCTTGTAGTAAACCCATGAATATAATAAAATATTTAACTCTTAAAAATAAGTCTTTTCAAAACAGGGGGCAAAGATAGCAAAATATGTCGGTTTTTGTCCTGTTTATCTGAAAAAAACAGCCTTCGGGCGTTTTAAAACATTTACTATTGCAGAAAATTAAAGGATTTATATTACTTTTGCCTAAATAGAGAATGACAGCATAGAAGAATTTTGCATGAGTGACGGAATGAAAAAAATAGCATTTGTCGTCAATCCTATATCGGGGACACAAGGCAAGGAACTGATATTGAAATGGGTTGACGAGAAACTGGATAGAGAGAGGTATACGGCAGAAATACTTTATACCCAACGTGCGGGACATGCTGTGGAAATAGCGGCGGAGAAAGCACGCGAAGGAGTGTATGCCGTAGTAGCCATTGGAGGAGACGGAACCATTAACGAAATAGCCCGGTCGCTGGTTCATACAGAGACGGCGCTGGGCATTATTCCTTGTGGATCGGGCAATGGGCTGGCACGTCATTTGCAGATTCCTATGGAGCCTAAGAAGGCCATTGATATTATAAATGAAGGGGTAACGGAAATCATTGATTATGGAAAAATCAACGAAATACCTTTCTTTTGCACCTGTGGTGTGGGCTTTGATGCCTTTGTCAGCCTGAAGTTTTCGCAAGCGGGCAAGCGGGGGCCGCTCATGTATCTGGAGAAGACGCTGATGGAGAGCCTGAAATACCGGCCGGAACGTTACGAGGTAGAGATGGATGGAAACACCACCCGCTATAAAGCTTTCCTGATAGCGTGCGGCAACGCGTCGCAGTATGGAAACAATGCCTACATCACTCCGCAGGCTACGTTGGACGACGGCTTGCTGGACGTGACTATTCTCGAACCGTTCACTGTGCTCGATGTGCCGGCATTGGCTTTCCAGCTTTTCAATAAAACCATCGACCAGAACAGCCGTATCAAGACTTTCCGCTGCCAGTCGCTGCGTATTCACCGTACGAAGCCGGGAGTGGCCCATTACGACGGCGATCCGGTGATGATGAACGAGACACTGGATGTGCGAATCGTACAGAAAGGACTGAAGGTGATCGTACCCCGTAATGCGGGAAAAGATACATCGAACGTTCTGGCCCGTGCCCAGTATTACATTAACGGACTGAAGCAGCTCAACGAAGCGATTGTAGAAGACATTGCCACTAAAAACAAGGCGATGCTGGACCGTGGAAAGGAACAGATCAGGAAATTGAAAAAGATGAATGAGCAGTAGCTCCTTAAAAAACTGTTCCGGTTTGCTTTACATTAGAATAGTTTTCGCTATTTTTGCACGAATTTTTGGATGTGCTGAAAAGGCAGATCTTAAATTGGAAAATCTGATTTTTAAAATCTTTATATATTATGTATAGATCACATACCTGCGGAGAGCTCCGTATCTCCGATGTCAATAAGCAGGTCACGCTGGCTGGTTGGGTGCAGCGCAGCCGTAAGATGGGTGGAATGACATTCATCGATCTCCGCGACCGTTACGGAATCACCCAATTAGTATTCAACGAGGAAGTGAATGCCGAACTTTGCGAGCAGGCCAATCACCTGGGACGCGAATATGTCATTCAGGTTACCGGTACGGTGAACGAACGTTTCAGTAAGAACGCCAACATTCCTACAGGCGACATTGAAATCATTGTATCCGAGCTGAACGTACTGAACGCTGCCCTGACTCCTCCCTTCACCATCGAAGACAATACCGACGGAGGCGACGACATCCGTATGAAATACCGTTATCTGGACTTGCGCCGTACGGCAGTCCGCAAGAATCTGGAGCTGCGTCACAAGATGACCATCGAAGTACGCAAATACCTCGATAGCAAAGGTTTTATTGAAGTAGAGACTCCGTTGCTCATCGGTTCTACTCCCGAAGGTGCCCGCGACTTTGTAGTGCCTTCGCGTATGAATCCCGGTCAGTTCTATGCCTTGCCGCAAAGCCCGCAGACATTGAAGCAGCTGCTGATGGTATCGGGTTTCGACCGTTACTTCCAGATTGCGAAGTGCTTCCGCGATGAAGACTTGCGTGCCGACCGTCAGCCGGAGTTTACACAGATTGACTGTGAAATGTCGTTTGTTCAGCAGGACGATGTTATCGAACTGTTCGAAGGCATGGCCAAATATCTGTTCAAGGAACTGCGTGGTGTGGAACTGACTGAACCGTTCCTGCGTATGCCGTGGGCCGATGCCATGAAGTACTATGGTAGCGATAAACCCGACTTGCGCTTTGGCATGAAGTTCGTCGAACTGATGGACATTATGAAAGGATATGGCTTCTCGGTATTCGACAATGCTGCCTACATCGGCGGTATCTGTGCCGAAGGTGCCGCACACTATACCCGCAAGCAGCTTGATGCACTGACCGAGTTTGTAAAGCGTCCGCAAATCGGAGCCAAGGGCATGGTTTATGCCCGCGTAGAAGCAGACGGCAACGTGAAGTCGAGTGTAGACAAGTTCTATTCGCAGGAAGTTCTGCAGCAGATGAAGGAGGCCTTCGGTGCCAAGCCGGGTGACCTGATTCTGATTCTGAGCGGCGACGATGTGATGAAGACTCGTAAGCAACTGTGCGAACTTCGTCTGGAAATGGGTAACCAGCTGGGCTTGCGCGACAAGAACAAGTTTGCGCTGTTGTGGGTGGTAGACTTCCCGATGTTCGAGTGGAGCGAGGAAGAAGGCCGTCTGATGGCTATGCACCATCCGTTCACTCATCCGAAGGCCGAGGATATTCCTTTGCTCGATACTGATCCGGCTGCTGTGCGTGCCGATGCTTACGATATGGTGTGCAACGGTATCGAAGTGGGTGGCGGTTCTATCCGTATTCATGATGCGAAGCTGCAGGCCAAGATGTTCGAGATTCTGGGCTTCACGCCCGAAAAGGCTCAGGAGCAGTTCGGCTTCCTGATGAATGCCTTCAAGTTCGGTGCACCCCCTCACGGAGGTCTGGCTTACGGTCTGGACCGTTGGGTAAGTATCTTTGCCGGACTCGACAGTATCCGCGACTGCATTGCCTTCCCGAAGAACAATAGCGGACGCGACGTCATGCTCGATGCACCGGGTTACCTCGACCAGAAACAGCTGGACGAACTGAACCTGATAGTAGACGTAAAAGAGTAAACTTACGTTCGGAAAGAATAGTGAAAGAGTCCACACGCATCTTCCGTTTTGCCCTGATCGGTACGCTGAATGCCCTGATTACGGCAGCTACCGTCGGATTTATGATGGGCGTATTGGGCGTTCACTATTTGGCTTCCAACATTACAGCTTATGTTTTTGCCCAGACGCATAATTTCGTCTGGTGCAAGTTCTGGATATTTCCCACAGACAAGAAGAGCAACACCTGGCGGCAGGTGCTGCTCTTTCTTATTGCTTTCGGAATGGCCTATCTGGCACAGTTCCTGTTCATCGTCTTATTGGTAGAATGGCTGTCGTGCAACGAATACCTGGCCCAGTTCCTGGGACTGTTTGTTTACGGTGCGGTCAACTTCCTGATGAACAAAAAGGTTACCTTCCCACAAATTTAACTACTTAGGCATTTGCAGTGCAACAGTTATTGCACTCACAGTGCAGTAGGTAGTGCACTCGCAGTGCAGTAGTTATTGCACTCATAGTGCAGTAAGCATTGCACTGTTTTTCCTTAATTACGCCAATCGTATTCCATTATATAATCGTCGAATTGGGGTGGCTCTTCAATGCCGTTTTTCCGGAATATATCGGCAATGGCCTTTTGTATTCGGGGCGAAATAAGCATGTCCCCCGAGCGGCTGTAGTAATAGACCCGGCGGCTGGAGAAGCAATGTTCTACCTGTAGGCGTACCGTCTTAATATGGTGTTGGGTGATGTGGTCGTACAGATGCGTCATTCCTTTGGCGTAACGTTTAGGCTGAGACGAACGGAACTGCTTGCACTGTTCGGTGGCATAGCGGATTTCATCATTATTCGGATTGACGATGCTGATGGACACAGACTGTTTGGGCGATTGGGCCAGTTGTTTGTATGCCAGCACGCGCAGGCACTGTTCGGCCAATGGACAACTGTCGCTTGCGATGCACACGGCGTAATTACCCGGTATATTCATATTGCTCATAATAGGGCTATTGTTAAGTTGGTTTTACATAGAATTAGATAATGCTTTCCGGACGGTTAGTCCAGAAAGCGTTTCACAATACCTTCGTAGGCATCGATGCGGCGATCGCGCAGGAAAGGCCACCAGCGGCGTACGTTTTCCGAGCGTTCCAGGTCCACTTCCACAACCAGATTCTCCGGTCGGTCGTTGCTGGCCTGTGCCAGAAGTTCGCCTTGCGGTCCTGCTACGAAACTGTTTCCCCAGAACAGGATGCCGTTGGTCTGTCCCGACGGGTCGGGTTCGTGGCCTACACGGTTTACGGATACTACCGGCAGTCCGTTGGCTACGGCGTGTCCGCGTTGCGAGATGATCCAGGCTCCCAGCTGGCGTGCCTTTTCATCGTCCGTATCAGTGCTTTCCCAGCCGATGGCGGTGGGGTAGATCAGGATTTCGGCTCCTCGCAATGCCATGAGTCGTGCTGCTTCGGGATACCACTGGTCCCAGCATACCAATACACCTAATTTGCCCAGTGATGTCTGTATCGGCTCGAAGCCCAGATCGCCGGGAGTAAAATAGAACTTCTCGTAATAGGCCGGATCGTCGGGGATGTGCATTTTGCGGTACTTGCCGGCAATGCTTCCGTCGCGGTCGAAGACCACGGCTGTGTTGTGATACAGTCCCGGTGCACGCTTTTCGAAGAGTGAAGTAACAAGCACAATGTGGTTGGCTGCTGCCAGCTCGGAGTAGAATCCGGTGGAAGGACCGGGAATCGGTTCGGCCAGGTCGAAAAGCTGGGTGTTCTCTGTCTGGCAGAAGTACAACGAGTTATGCAGTTCCTGGAGGACAACGAGCTGTGCCCCGTGTGCGGCACAGGCTTCGATGCTGTGTGCCAGGTTCATCAGGTTGGTCCGTAAGTCGGCCGTATTGGCCTGTTGGATGATTCCTACTTTTATTTTTCTCATAATGGATTTTTTGTTGTTACTGTAGCAAAGATAAATATAATACATGAGATTTTCGCCAAGTATGTCTACTAAATGCAAGAGGGCTCTGCTTATCGTTCTTGAGGCAACATATTTAAAATGAAATCTTCATGAAGAAGCTAACGTGCTTATGAAGGGAAACACTGCTTACCCTGCTGGATGAATATGAGACATTGGGCATTGCGGACAGATAGACTACAACAAGTTCTATCTTTGAAAGCGGCATACGAACAGTCCATGAATCTTGTCAAGACACATGCTGCACTTATTGATGCACGCGAGCAGGAAACGCTTCTTCCTTTCTATGAATTTATGTTCGACGAACATATACGGAATATCCGTAAGGAGATAGAAGTATACAAGAAGTCACAGGCCGCTGACCTGATAAAACCTGTATCTGACCCGATAAATGAAATTTCTGACCCGATAACAGAACGCTTGTATCAGGCTATTCTAAAGAATAACAAATTGAATTATGCTGAATATGGAGCGTTATTGGGCGTATCGGAAGCAACTATCAAACGCCGCTTGGCTGAGTTGAGGAAGGCCGGGATGATTGTACGTATGGGTAGTAATAAGAGCGGATATTGGGAAGTGGTAAGTTTGGAGGATAGAAAGAGGGGAAGGTATGAGTGAATGGAAGAAAACGCAGAGAAAGAAGAATAATCATCCGCGAAATTCCGTGTAATCCGTGCCCAAAGGAAGGCGGTTCCCTATTTTGACACACTTTCTTTTATGGTTCTTTGATAGGGAGTTTTATTCCTAATTTATAAAACTGAAGATATCCCATGTCTTTAACATTTCCTTCACTTAAAATGTTTTCTTTTTCAAAAGATGTAATGCCTTGTATGCTTGGGTAGAGTAAAAGACAGTTGCAGATAATTGTATCATCGTCTGTTCCCAACAATTTGCGTCGGATACCTGGAGCACGTGCATATCGGGCCAATTGACCTATGTGCTCAGTATTCACCTCCGTATCCCAATCAGGTACGTATTTGGCATCCATAATCAGATGTTCGTCCCGTTTCCCAAAATCTATTTCATCTTTTCGTGTAGCGATATGATAGTAGATATTGTTTCCAAATCTGTTTCTAAGCATATTCAGTACATACAGCTCGTACAACAAGGGCATATCTATCCAAAAAGGAGGGAGCAGTTTGTCTGCGTCACCTTGGGCTGTCTGTATATCATAGCCGAAACGGCGTAAAATGAGTTTGGCAACTTTTAAGGCTCTGGCATATTCCCTATAAAACGGATTGATTTGAAATTTTCGTATCTCTTGTATATTAGATATATCGGACACATTTTGAAAACGGGGTAACATTCCCTGAACCAATTTTTGAAGTCCATACGAACCAACCAAATTATAATTGTTCAAGAAATGCGCTACAAACAACAAAGCTTTTTTTAGAATACGGTTTTCCGTACAGTCTTCCGAATATTCCTGATAACGGCAATAATTGTTCTCAACTCGTCCGATACTAAGATTCTCTTTATATTGACGTGCAAATAGAATTTTGCCTTTTACTTTACCTTTTAGATTTTCTTCCCTCAGAATGTATCCCTTTTTTAAACCTTTCTTTATCAGTTTCTTCATCAGTTGTAGGAAGTGGATGATGATGAAAGGAGTAAATTCAAAAGGGGAATTCTCCAGACGGATACAAGGCTTGTCGAAATCGATGAAATAAATTTGCATCAGTTTGTCCTGAACATCGTTGTCGTCACTATAGAAACAGTCCATGAACATCTGCAAATAGTCAACATTGATTTTGGGAAGTACCGATACCGAATATTCGCCTTCTTTGAGCCATGACAAACCTATATAATAACTTGCCCTGACAGTTTGTTGTCGCAAGTCGCTGGTCAGTCCCAAATAGACAGATTTGTCCGGCCGGTCCGGGAAATCATGTATCTTGATTCCGGTCCTGCTGAATTCCTGATAGGCTATTTGCTGATGTTCTTGAAGTACGATGTTCATGCTTCACCAAAATTCTTGATTGCTTTGTATTCTTCATCATCTTTTCTGAAGGCAAGCAGTCCGTCGTTGAAATATTCCAAGAGCAAAGGACGTACTTCATAGACCATCTTATTCTGAAGTTCTTCTTCGCTTTTAGCCAAAAAGTAGCTATGACCTATCATTAAGTCATCTTTTTCATATTCAGAAGAAACTTTCATTAAAGCATCTGCTTGGTCAAAATAAGCCAAAGCTTTCTGCTTCAATTCGTTGTCTGTGTAATAACTTTCAATCACATTTCTGTCTGCCTTTAAGGTGATGAAAGCAAAACGACGTCGGATGGCATAGTCAATGTAGCCCACACTGCGGTCGGCTGTATTCATTGTTCCGATTATATAAAGATTACTTGGTACTCCAAATGTTTCCTGCGAATAGGGGAGAGTGACCGTAAGTTCATTCTCTTCGCCAATTCTTTTGTCGGCCTCCAACAAAGTAATCAATTCTCCGAATATTTTGGAGATATTGCCGCGGTTGATTTCGTCGATGATGAGAAGGTAGGGTCGAATTTGATTATTTGTTCTTTCTACTCTATCTTTTTTTATATCTGAAATAAATCGTTGTATCAGATTCTCTTGTTCGTCTTCTTTTAAATTTTTAATATCAATATCAAATGATTGTACTGATGAATTATGGGAAAAAAGGTAATTCAATATAGCCCAATAACCAGAACAATTACATCCTCCAATAATATCTCTAAATTCATTGTTAATATTCTTTATTTGATAGAATGCGTCAGGCGTTTTATAATGGTCATAAAGTTTAGTTAGCCTTTCTTTTGAAATGATATATTGTTTATTACAACCTTTGTGCCTGAATATAATATTTTTATTTTTTGATATATTTATAACTTCTATCGGAGTTGATGTCGATTTTTGTTGGAATTCTGTTATTTTTCCTGTTTTAATGGCAGAAATTAGTAATTCATAATTGTCTTCAAATTCTAATTCTGTATAGCAATTTGGAGTTAACTTGATGTTTTCGAGAAGGGCTTTTTGAGAAATATCTTTGAATATACCTTTACTTATTATATATTCTGTTTGTTTTTCAAAATTGACTATAGGTTTGATGCCTTCTACGAACTCTTCATAGTCCATGGACTGGTGAAACGTAGTAAAGCTAACTCTACCTTCATCATATAGTTCACGATAACGTTCCATGATTTTTTCTCTATTCATGGAAAGTGTATCTACACCATCACAAAGAGCAACAGCTAATTCTGCCGTTTTATATGTTTTACCTGTTCCGGGAGCACCTTGCAAGATGATTTGCTTCTTTTGTTTAAGAAGTTTTATTTGTTTCATATCAACAGGAGCATTATTGTTATCTGTATCTATACCAAGTAATTTTTTCATTTTATCCACATAATTGGCATATGGAGTTATGTTTGTTAAAGTCTTTAGAACAATAGAACCTATTTCGTCGTGACTCTTTGTTTCTGTATCAATCCACTTAACATTTCTCAATGATGGATATTCTGGATATTTGCTAGAGTCATAATAATAATCGGAAGTTATTACTCCCCAACCCAATATGCTATTTCGTCCTTGTTTTGCAATAACAATATCCCCAATATTCATTTCATTGCAGAATTCCCAATTTGCTTTTGTATCGTTTGTCGGATTATTCGTTTTATTATACGTTTTTTTTATAGCTTCTTTTATTTCAGAGGCCGTTTTATATTGTTTTAAATCACCTATATCCCAACCCAGTCCCATAACATGATTGTTATAGAATGTTGGCCACATATTGGCATTCTCACCAGGAGCATATAACCAATATTTTATGGAAGGAGTATTGTAAATTCTCTCACAAAAACTAAATACGTCTTCTCCCACTTTTCTTTTTTCTAAGATTTTAGCTTGAAATAGAGTCGTGGAAGCTTTATGGTTTAATTCCGGACATATATTAAATAATAGTTCTCGTTTAAAAAAATGTGCAATAATAGGATTAGCTATATCTGATTGATAATGAAAAGCTATTTTCCATTTATAGGCATGCCCTAAGTCCGCTTCTTCAATAGCTTTTAAATCTCCTCTATTTGCACTTTCTGCAACTTTTATAATTATACTTCTGATTTGATCAAAGGCTTGAGATTCATTACTCCCATATTTAGAGTTCCATGCGTATTTATCTGAATAACAAGCACCAGTATCTTTTCTTTTAGGCGTTTGTTCATTTCGATTGAATATTCCAAATTTAAATGAAGACCCTCCCCATATTGAGCCTAATTGGTCGAGACGGGATTCAAGCCAATAAGTAAAAGTGTGTTTATCCCCAATCTTAGAATATTCATCTAAAGTCATAGTGTATAAACGACTTATTGGCCATTCTTGTCTGAATGAATTGTATAATTCAATTTTTTCTTGGATATTCATTTTCAAAGTATAAATATGTATTCCTTATTTTATTACCCCTTCCGGATACTGCATCGTCACACAGTGCAGCGACCCGTGCTGGCGGATGAGTGCCTGGCAGTCGATGCCTACGATTTCGTAGCCGGGGAAGGCTTCTTGCAAGACCTCGGCGGCACGGCGGTCGTTGGCCGGCTGGTTGTAGGTAGGGTAGAGCACTGCATCGTTCATGATGAGGAAGTTGGCATAAGTGGCAGGCAGGCGTTCGCCGTCGTCAATAACGGCATCGGCCATGGGCAAAGGAAGCTGGCGGTAAGGCTCTCCTTGCAGGGTGCGGAACGTCTTCAGCTGTTCTTCCATCAGGCGGAGGGCTTCGTAGTGCTCGTCCTGAGAGTCGGTGCAACGTACATAGGCAATGGTATCGTTCGGACAGAGACGAGCCAGGGTATCAATGTGGCTGTCAGTGTCGTCGCCGGCCAGGTAACCGTGGTCGAGCCAGAGAACCTGTTGCACGTGGAAGGTGTTGCGGAGGTATTCCTCTATCTCCGTTTGCGACATCTGCCCGTTGCGGTTGGGCGAAAGCAGGCACTCGGAGGTAGTGAGCAGTGTACCATAACCGTCGCTTTCGATGGAACCACCTTCGAGGACGAAGCCCAGACGATTGACATACTTACCGCAGAGTGCTCCGGCTTCTGTCAGATGGCGGGTGATAAGATTGTCTTTGTCCGATGCAAACTTCAGACCCCAACCGTTGAACTTGAAGTCGAGCAGGGCAGGGCCGTCTGTGCCGAGTAAGGTGATGGCACCGTGGTCGCGTGCCCACGTGTCGTTGGTAGGGCACTGCACCAGGTGAACATTGTTCATGTTGACACGGTCGGCTATCTGTTTGCTGACGGCTTCGGGTTCGGGGGTGACAATCAGCAACTGTTCGCGGGCAGCTATTTCGCGGGCGATGCAGACGAAACATTCCTGTACTTCGTCGAGCATGTATGCCCAGTCGGTAGCAGCGTGTGGCCAAGTCAGTTGTACACCGCTTTGCGGAGCCCATTCGGCAGGCAGATATGGTTTCTGTATTTTAGAGTGATTGGTTTCGGGTTTCATACTGTTTTCAGTTGACATGTAGTGATGGATAATGATGAATGGATGCACGACGGGGGAACCTGTGTGAATCCTGTATGATACGCGTTATGCCTTCGGCTTGCGGTCGAAGAACGGGTTCTTGGACGATGCGCTGACGGGAATGGCGAACACGGTGGCACAATCTTTCAGCCATCCCAGCTGCTGAGCGGCCAGACCGGCAGAGAACATGACACGTGTATCGACCCGCAAATCGGCGGCTGTGGCACAGGCCGATCCGACGGCAATGCCTACGTCTACCGTATTCAGGGCACAGGGTACGCCTTCGGGGCGCGAAGCACAGGTCGGAAATCCGCAATGACCACAGTTAAGTCCTTGCGCGCACGCGCGCGTACCTATTATTATTATACACTCGGCTTGCAGGATGTTGTCGGCATCGCGCAGGAAGAACTTCATACCGTTCTCTTCGGCCATGGCAATCATCTTGTCGGAAAGTTTCCGGATGTCATCGTCGGTAACCAAAGCTATTTCGATAACGTCGATGCCTTTCCCTTTGGGAGCGGTGCGGGCGGCGGTCATCATCTGTCGGGCCACGTGGAGTATGTGTTCGTGGCGGCAGTCACGTTCGTTCTGTATCATAATCTGTTGTTTGTTGAATTAATTAGTTCAGGACAAAGATAGCATAAAAAAATATTAGTATTATCTTTGTGCAATAAGAAAGATGAGTTTAGAACATGTTACAGATCGAAAATGCCAGTATAGCTTATGGTGACAGAGTGCTCTTTTCAGGTTTCAACTTGGAGTTGGGTTGTGGAGAAATGGCAAGTATTTCAGGACCTTCGGGTTGTGGAAAAACGTCGTTGCTGAATGCTGTGCTGGGTTTCGTACCCTTGCGGGAAGGGTGTATAACGGTGAATGGCATGCTGCTGGAGAGAAATACGGTCGATCATATCCGTAAGCATACGGCATGGATTCCGCAAGAACTGGCTTTGCCGTCAGAATGGGTCAGGGAGATGGTGAGACTGCCGTTCGATTTGAAGGTAAACCGGGTGACACCTTTCTCGGAAGAACGTCTGTTTGCCTGCTTTGAGGAACTGGGACTGGAACGCAGACTGTACGAAAAACGGGTGAACGAGATATCGGGCGGACAACGGCAACGGATGATGATAGCTGTAGCCGCACTGATGAACAAGCCGCTGATGGTGGTGGATGAACCAACGTCGGCTCTTGATGCGGAAGCAACAGGCAGAGTGCTCGGTTTTCTGCATCGGCAGGCAGAGAAGGGAAGTGCTATATTGGCAGTTTCGCACGATGAAGTGTTTACGGCCGGATGTCAGAAACAGATAGTAATGAAGTAAAAAGATAGTGAGGAGGAAGAAATGATGGAAGTAGGTACGATTGATATTTCATATTCCAGTCTGTGTATCGGGCTTTTGCTACTTTTGATTCCTTTGTTTTATATCTGGAAATTCAAGACGGGGCTGCTGCGTGCTACTGTTGTAGGTACGGCGCGGATGATTGTGCAGCTGTTTCTTATTGGCATGTATCTGAAATATCTTTTTTTATGGGATAATCCGTGGATTAATTTCTTGTGGGCTGTTGTCATGATTCTGGTGGCATCGCAAACAGCCTTGGCACGTACCGGGCTGAAGAAAAAGGTTCTGTTGATGCCTATATCCGTAGGGTTTCTGTGTAGCGTAGTGTGCGTAGGCATGTACTTCATCTGTATCGTTCTGCGTCCGGACAATGTGTTCAGTGCCCGTTATTTTGTTCCGATATTCGGAATATTGATGGGCAACATGCTGTCGAGCAATGTAATAGCTTTGAATACTTATTATAGCGGACTGAAACGGGAGGAGCAGTTGTACCGCTATCTGCTGGGCAATGGCGCTACCCGGGCCGAAGCACAGGCTCCGTTTATCCGTCAGGCCATAATCAAGTCGTTCAGTCCGCTGATTGCCAACATTGCCGTGATGGGACTGGTGGCCTTTCCGGGAACAATGAGCGGACAGATTCTGGGGGGAAGCAGTCCGAACGTAGCCATTAAATATCAGATGATGATTATGGTGATCACCTTCACTGCTTCGATGCTTTCACTGATGATTACCGTTTCGCTGGCTTCACGCAGATCGTTCGACGCATACGGCAAACTGCTGGACGTGATGAACCGGAAGTGAAATGCTTACCAGCTACGGATTTATCTTCCTTCTCTTTTGACTTTGGACTGTGCTGGTGCAATGGCCGGTATGGCAATGGAATCGTTTGTCGCCTGCTTTTTCTGTTTTCTTCTTTGCAGCCATTTGTTCCAGAAGAAAAGTTCGTTCCATTTATTGAAGTCCTTTTTGAAGATGATGCCGATACCTTGTGTTGTCAGGTTGGTTTTGGTGTAATAACGGTCGTTTGTCTCGTTGTAGGCTTTCAGACGGATATCGCCTGAACGGTTGACAAGCCATTCGGCATCAAAGTCGCCGACAAAGTTGGTATTGGCCAAAGGATTGTCGCGATAACCGAAGTTACCGTTGATGAGCAACCGGTTATTCAGCAATTGTCCCGAAAGCATGGTTTCGAACTCAACATCCGTCCAGCCCTTTTCTCCAGTACTGAAGTTGGTGCCGAAGTTCCAGTTGTTGCTGTTGATGATGTGTGACAGAGCATTGTTCAGCTGTCCCGACAAGGTTGAGGAGAGCACACTGGACATCATATCGGAATTCTGGGTTCCATCGACATTTTCAGGAGAAAACTTTCCGATGCTGAGAAGATAAAGAATCTGCATGTTCATTTGTTCGTCGGTAGGAATGTAGTTGCGTACCAATGCCTGGACTTCGTCGCGTTCGTTGGGCAACTCCAGTCCCAGTTTGATGTCGGGAGAAGTAAGCTGGCCGGTCAGGTTCATGAGGCAGTTTACTTTGACATTGGTCTGGTCGACATAGGCACTTGCGTTTGAAATCAGGTCGTTCAATGAAGCTGAGTTGACAGTATAGCTGGCGCTGATGTCAAGCGTCGCATTCAGCGGTGAACCGTTGAAAGTGATGGTGCTTCCGTCTTTAATGATAAAGTCTTTTCGGATGACTTCCTGAAGACTGAACTTATATATTCCCTGATTGATCCGGTAACTGCCAAACATCCGGACATCGCCTTTATTATAGAACTCGGTCCGTATGTTTCCACTTCCTCTGCCACTGATGTAATCTCCGGCAACCGGGTCCATAATAATTTTCATAGTGGCTTCCGGAGTCGCGTCTACCAGGAGGTTCAAGTGAATATCGGTTTCGTTTTCTTCCTCTTCCTGCTCCATTTCTTTTTGAGCCAGTTCGTAAGCCGAAAGAAGCAGGGTATCCTGCAAGACAGCACGTCGTGGAGTTTTGTCCACAAACTTGATGAACTGGCTGCTGGCAGCAGACGAAACATAGTCCTTTATGTAGGTAAAGCTGGAATTCCGGTTGGTAGTCATGGCTACGTCAATATTGACTCCGTCCAGCTGATTGCCCGATATGGTAGCGTTGCCGGTTCCATAAATAGTACCATAGAAAGGAAAGTCATGCGATTCACGCGTATTCATGACCAGCATGTTGTTGACAGAAAAATTGAACCTGTATCTCAGATTCTTGAAATGCTCGTAGCGCAACTCTCCACTCATGCGACCTTCATGTCCCTGAGTATCGTAAATCCGGTTGTTGTTGAAAGTCAATCCGTCGGGAGTGATCAGAATACTGTCTTTCAGCGAGAATGTAGTATTAAGAACTTCTACCTTCATGGATGCGTCGCCAGTCACACGGCCGTCCATCGTGAGAGCCTTGAATTTCCCATAGAAATGCACGTTTCCGCTGACACGTCCGTTGAATTCGGGCGTAATGCTATTCATATAATGATGGACGAATTTCAGGTTTGTGTTGTGAGCTTCTATTTGGAGGTCAAGGGCACTGGTAGGCTTTAGCGGATATATGAATCCGTATACATGGCTTTGTGCTATCTCTTGTTCGCGGATATGTGCATCCAGATAAATACCCTTTATGTCGTGGTGCCATTTGCCCTGAATATCAGCATCTCCAAGCAGACCGTCGTTTAATCCGAAATTTCGGATATGAAGGTTGGTACTCATAACCGGCTGTTTCAGTACGCCATTGGCATAAGCCTGGCCAGTGGCTTCTCCTTTGAAGTTGACGTTCAGTGCGGCAATATCGAAGACATAGCCAATATTGATTTTCTTCAGGTCGAGGCGGACGGTATCCTGAGGCGAATCGGACAGTATGCCATTGATGCGCAGATAGCGTTCTTTATGGGTGAAGCGGAATTCGTTGATGTGCACTTTCCCTGAATCAACTACAATCTGTGACGGATGTATTTTCCAAAGTGTATCGTTAAGAATGATATCAGTGGGCTGTACATTTATAATAGTAGTAAGAGGCGATGCAGCTTGGGGCTTTCTTGACCTGGAACGGCGCTGTTTAGTGCTTGCAGGAGTTTCGCTTTTTTGCTGTCGGATGAATTGGGCTATGGCAGAAAATTGTCCGCTGTAAGTCACTTTGCTGCTGTTTCCCCAATTTAAAATAGTTTGTATACTATCGTTTTTGGCTTTGGCGTCAACAGACAGATTGACCGAGCCGGTGGACTTACGATTGGTAAACCTGATTCTGGTGTGGAACTGATCGCCTGGGTTTTCACACAATATCATACCCGATTCGAAGAACTTGTCTTCATAGCGAAAGCGTGGGAAATAGCCTTCTATACGTATGCGTTGTGCTTTGTCGTTAAAATACCCTTTTAATGTAGAGTGCGTATATAGTTTCAGGGGGATTTGAAATACAGTAGATAATAGCTCGGTATCGAACAGATGCAGATCGAAATAGAAATTGTTTTCGGTTTCAATCGTTTTTCTGTCAGGCAGAATAAGAGCTGGTACATACTTGCGCATGATGTTGAGCACACTGGCCGGTAGTGTGCGATATGAGTAATCGCCTTCAATGTTGCCTTTGAGGAAACTGGATGTTATGTTTAGGCTTTTGTTATGTTCGTCTTTTTGAGTAGCTGTCAGTTTCAGGTTTTGCATGAAATAGTTTTTGTCAGGACTGACAAAAGTCAAGCTGTCTACATTGATTTCTCCCTTCATTTCATCGATAGATCCTCCCGTAAAATCAGCTTTTACCTTTACGGCAACTTCGGTGTCCTTATATTTCGAGGTTAAATGAAGGTTATTGGGACGGAAGTTACTGATATCTGCACTGAAGTTGAATGTTGGATTTTTGCTGGCAATATTGACATTTCCGTTTAGTTGGAGAAATATGTTAGGGTCGTCCAACGCAATTTTACCATTAAATCCTCCTTGTTTATATTCTCCGTCTAATGTTATATTTTCGTAGGTATATCCGCTATAGTCGGCAGATGCGATCAGCCCTTGCATATTGACAGACGGATAGAGCTGGTTGCGATGGTTTCCATTAACTTTTAAGTCGAGAGTAATTTTTCCCATTTTATTATTTCCTATCATTTTGCCGAGTTCGAAATTTTTTGTTTTTACAGAACCGGAATAGGAAATGTTGTTTTGTTCTTTATTGAGTGTAAGTTTTAAGTCGCTGTGGATGGTACCTAAATTGGTCCGTACTTGTCCGTAGGTTACTAGGTCTGTAAAGTAGCCGGATATTTCGCCTTGAAATGCAACAAACCCCATGTTTTTGAATATAGGACTGAGATTGAGCTCTTTCTTATTAAAATTTCTGGTGAAAAAGTTGAGTCCCTCTGAATCGGCATATAGGTTGGTAAGATGACCGAAAACTAATGCATTGTGTGGCTGAGACAGGTTTTGTAATGACAAGTCTCCTTTAAGGTAGAAATGATTGCCCGATGAAATAGATATATATGGACACTCTAACTGATTGATAATCCCGTTAATATCTAATTCTAACTGAAGTTTTTCTTTAAACTCTTTAAACGCTGGAACAAAGGGGGCGATATCTTGCAATGTTATGCTAGAAGGCAGAATACGAAAAGAGAAATCAACTTCATCCGCAAAGTTTTTAAATGCACTGAGACTATCGTATTGCATTTGTATGGTGTCCATGGCCAAGGCTGTGTTAGGCAAATCGACATGAAAATCTTCAATGCTCATTTTATGGTCATTGGCAATCAACTTCAGACTTAACTTTTTCAATTCGAAGCCAGAGTTGGCTTCTTCTACACTCATGCGCTTGATTGCGGCATTGATAGAATCGTTCTGTATGGCTTTTAATGAAATATTGGCTATGATATTTTGCAATTGGATACGTTGTGGATTAAATTTTCCCGGTGTATCCTGTGCGGAAAGTACATTATAGGATAATTTGCCTCGCCGTATCAGCACTGAGTTGATACGAAGGTTCAAATTGGATTCTTTTTTGATACTGTCCTTGGGGGCAAAAGCATCTAATACAAACTGAAAATTAGGTTTGGCCTCGGGGGTCTCTTTTTCCAAGGAAATGTTGAATCCAAAGAGTTGTACGTTGCTGATGGATATTTTCCCTTTCAGCAAAGGAATTATGTCGAATTTGGCGGAAAGACGTGCCACTTTTAACATTTCCTTTCCAGATTGGTCATTTAAAAGAAGATCTTCGATAATGATACGATTAAGTAGTCCGATGTCTATCTTCTTGATAGTCATTTTACTACCCAATTGGGACGAAAGCTCTTTTGCAACAATAGACGACAACTCCTGCTGAATAGAAGGCAGATTCAGCAAGAGAATAGTCCCGATATACAAAGTTAATATGATACCAAGAACCCAACGTACTATCCTTTTAACTTTCTTGATGAGCGGTTAATTTTTCTGTTCGGCCAACAAAAATATAAAATAAAACGTTATCCTTCCTACTTTTATCATTACTTTTGCAAGGTTTAAACGTAAATAAACACTATGAGTACAGTAATTTTAGGAATAGAATCTTCGTGTGACGATACATCGGCTGCGGTTATCAAAGATGGTTATTTACTTTCGAATGTAATAGCCAGTCAGGCTGTCCATGAAGCTTATGGAGGAGTAGTTCCGGAATTGGCTTCGCGCGCACATCAGCAAAATATTGTTCCAGTGGTGCATGAGGCATTAAAGCGGGCTGGAGTGACAAAAGAAGAATTAAGTGCTATCGCCTTTACGAGAGGGCCGGGCTTGATGGGTTCTTTATTGGTGGGGGTATCTTTTGCAAAAGGATTTGCCGCTTCGTTAGGAATTCCAATGATAGATGTTAATCATTTGACAGGACATGTTTTGGCTCATTTTATTAAAGTCGAAGGTGAAGAATCGGAGCAACCTGATTATCCCTTCTTGTGCTTGTTGGTATCTGGAGGAAACTCGCAGATTATTTTAGTAAAAGCCTATAATGACATGGAAATATTGGGGCAGACTATTGACGATGCTGCCGGTGAAGCTATTGATAAATGTTCGAAAGTGATGGGTCTGGGTTATCCGGGCGGTCCTATTATTGATAAACTGGCACGCCAAGGAAATCCGAAAGCATTTAGTTTCAGCAAACCTCATATACCAGGGTTGGATTACAGTTTCAGCGGACTGAAAACATCTTTCCTTTATTCTTTGCGCGACTGGATTAAAGATGATCCGGATTTTATAGAGCACCATAAGACAGATCTGGCTGCTTCATTGGAGGCTACTATTGTAGATATATTGATGGATAAGCTGCGCAAGGCTGCTAAACAATATAATATAAAGGAAGTTGCTGTTGCCGGTGGAGTGTCGGCTAATAATGGCTTGCGGAATGCTTTTCGTGAACATGCTTCAAAATATGGATGGAAGATATTTATTCCAAAATTCAGTTATACGACAGATAATGCAGCGATGATTGCCATTACAGGCTATTTTAAATACCAGGATAAGGATTTCTGTCCGATGGAAGCGCCTGCATATTCGCGTGTAACATTGAAATGACAAGAAAAAGAACTGTATAATTAGTAAGATATGAAACTGGAGGAGGAAATAGGAAAGCTGTTGATTGCGAATAATCTCTCCCTTTCCACCGCAGAAAGTTGTACGGGAGGAGGAGTTGCAGCACTGATCACATCAGTACCAGGCAGTTCTGGATATTTTAAAGGAGGTATTGTGGCTTATGACAATGAGGTAAAAAAGAATCTGCTTGGAGTATCTCCTGAGACATTGTCTGCGTATGGTGCAGTAAGTCGTGAAACAGTGATTGAAATGGCAAAAGGTGCGATGAATAGGCTGAAAACTGACTGTGCAATTGCTACTTCGGGGATTGCCGGTCCGGGAGGCGGAACCTTAGAAAAGCCTGTTGGTACGGTGTGGATAGCAGTTGCATATAAAAATGAAATTGTTACCATGAAACAGGAAGGCGACGATGGAAGAGCAGGAAATGTGGAAAAAGCCATTAAAAATGCCCTTATCATGCTTAGAAACGGTTTGGAATAAAGAAAAATACTATTAGACAGTGAATTATTTTAAGAAATACTTGTTTTGTAACGATAAAAGTGCTTACTTTGCGCTCTGTTTGAAATAAGCAAGATAAAAACTATAAAAATAGAGATAGAAATGTCGAAGATTTGTCAAATTACCGGAAAGAAAGCCATGATTGGCAACAATGTTTCACACTCAAAAAGAAGAACTAAAAGAACTTTTGACGTGAACTTGTTTAACAAAAAGTTCTATTATGTAGAACAAGATTGTTGGATCAGCCTTAGTATTTGTGCTAACGGGCTGCGTATTATTAATAAAAAAGGATTGGATGCTGCTTTGACCGAAGCTGTTGCTAAGGGATATTGCGATTGGAAAAGCATCAAGGTTATTGGCTAAAAAGTAAGAGGAGATACTGATTATGGCAAAGAAAACAAAAGGTAACAGAGTGCAAGTAATTTTGGAATGCACAGAGCAGAAGGATAGCGGTATGCCGGGTACTTCTCGCTATATTACAACAAAAAATAGAAAGAATACTACTGAAAGATTGGAGTTGAAAAAATATAACCCCATTCTGAAAAGAGTAACAGTTCATAAGGAAATTAAATAAAATAGTATAATCCATGGCAAAGAAAACAGTAGCAAGTTTGCACGAAGGTTCTAAAGAAGGTCGTGCTTATACGAAAGTTATTAAGATGGTGAAGTCTCCGAAGACGGGTGCTTACATCTTTGATGAACAAATGGTTCCTAACGAGAAAGTACAGGATTTCTTTAAGAAATAAGTATAAGAGTGCTTAGTTTTGTTGGAGCGCTGATAAAGAATAAAAATCCTCTCATTGATTTTTTCGATGAGAGGATTTCTTTTTTTAAAAAAGGGTGGAAGTGTTTATTATTTGTCAGTTTTATTATATCTTTGTAGCATAATGTTGTCGTACAAATATTTAAATTATGGGATTTTTTAGTTTTTTCTCAAAGGAAAAGAAAGAAACCTTGGATAAGGGTTTGTCTAAAACCAAAGAAAGTGTGTTTGGAAAAATAGCCCGTGCTGTGGCTGGAAAATCAAAGGTTGATGATGAAGTTTTAGATAATCTGGAAGAAGTTCTGATAACATCGGATGTGGGAGTGGAAACTACGTTGAAGATTATAGAACGTATTGAGAAGCGTGCTGCAACCGATAAATATATGAATGCGACAGAATTGAACCATATTTTGCGCGATGAAATTGCAGCTTTGCTGACAGAAAATAATTCGGATGATGTGGATGACTTCGAAGCTCCTATTTCGAATAAACCATACGTTATTATGGTAGTAGGAGTAAACGGAGTGGGTAAGACTACGACAATTGGAAAATTGGCTTATCAGTTTAAAAAAGCTGGTAAAACTGTATATCTCGGGGCTGCTGATACATTTAGAGCTGCTGCTGTAGAACAACTGGTGATTTGGGGAGAACGTGTGGGAGTGCCTGTCGTCAAACAAAAAATGGGTGCCGATCCGGCTTCAGTTGCTTTTGATACACTAAGTTCTGCTGTAGCCAATCATGCAGATGTGGTGATTATTGATACGGCCGGACGTCTTCATAACAAAGTTGGTCTGATGAATGAATTGACCAAGATAAAGAATGTTATGAAAAAAGTTGTTGCTGATGCTCCGAATGAAGTTTTATTGGTTTTGGACGGATCTACAGGACAAAATGCTTTTGAACAGGCCAAGCAATTTACATTGGCTACTGAGGTAACTGCTATGGCTGTTACAAAGTTGGATGGTACAGCTAAGGGTGGTGTTGTTATTGGTATTTCAGATCAGTTTAAAATCCCCGTAAAATATATTGGATTAGGAGAGGGAATGGAAGATTTGCAGGTTTTCCGTAAAAAGGAATTTGTAGATTCTTTGTTTGGAGGAAATGCATGAGACGGAAAACAATAGATATTATAACGTTAGGATGTTCTAAAAACCTGGTGGATTCGGAACATTTAATGCGTCAGTTAGAAGCTGTTGGTTATAAGGTTACTCATGATGCCGAACATCCGAAGGGGCAGATTGCAGTTATTAATACGTGCGGCTTTATTGGCGATGCAAAAGAAGAGTCTATCAATATGATTCTTGAATTTGCCCAAGCCAAAGAGCAGGGAGACCTTGAACGGTTGTATGTTATGGGATGTCTTTCGGAACGTTATCTGAAAGAACTTTCTGTGGAAATTCCACAAGTAGATAAGTTCTATGGTAAATTTGACTGGAAAAATCTGCTTGCTGATTTAGGAAAGGTGTACCATGAAGAGTTGCGGAATGAGCGAACCCTTACAACCCCGAAACATTATGCATATCTGAAAATCTCCGAAGGATGTGATCGTAAATGTTCCTATTGTGCAATACCTATAATAACAGGACGTCATGTATCACGTCCGATGGAAGAAATATTGGACGAAGTTAAATATCTTGTAGCAAAAGGAGTAAAGGAATTACAGATAATTGCTCAGGAATTGACGTATTATGGGGTTGATTTGTACAAAAAGCAAATGCTTCCTGAATTGATTGAGCGTATTGCAGAGATTGACGGTGTCGAATGGATCCGTCTGCATTATGCATATCCGGCTCATTTCCCTAAGGAACTGTTTAGGGTTATGCGTGAACATGATAATGTCTGTAAATATCTGGATATTGCTTTGCAGCATATTAGCGATAATATGTTGGAAAAGATGCGGCGGCATGTTACAAAAGAAGATACTTATAAGTTAATAGAAGAATTTAGAAAAGAAGTGCCTGGCATTCACTTGCGTACGACACTTATGGTCGGGCATCCAGGAGAAACGGAAGCGGATTTTGAAGAACTGAAGGATTTTGTCCGTAAGGCTCGTTTTGACAGAATGGGGGCTTTTGCCTATTCGGAAGAAGAAGGGACATATTCGGCTGCGAATTATGAGGATTCCATTCCACAGGAAGTGAAGGAAAAACGTTTGGACGAACTGATGGCTATTCAGCAGGGAATATCTGCAGAGTTGAGTGCAGCCAAAGTCGGGCAAATAATGAAGGTTATAATCGATCGCATTGAAGGTGATTATTATATAGGAAGAACGGAATTTGATTCACCTGAAGTGGATCCGGAGGTTTTGATTGAAAAGCAAGATAGAGAATTAGAAATCGGATGTTTTTATAATGTTCGTATTTTAAGCTCAGATGATTTTGACCTTTTTGGAGAAATTGTTTAGGGTATAAGTGGGTGTGGATATTATTATGTGATATTTAAAAGTAGAAGCTTTGAATAATAAAGAGTTTGTAACAGAATTGTCTTCTAGACTGGGATATACATTAAAAGATACTTCGGAATTGGTATCTTCGCTGTTATCGTCAATGTCACAACAGTGGCAGGAGGGAAATGTTATTTCTATACAAGGCTTCGGTACATTTGAAGTAAAAAAGAAAATAGAACGTATTTCTGTGAATCCTGTAACTAAACAACGTATGTTGATACCTCCCAAGCTGATATTGACTTACAAACCAAGTTCTTCTTTAAAGGATAAATTCAAATAATAATTCCCTTTTATCATAAAATATGTCGGATAAACTGAATATACAGGATTTGATTGATCTGCTGGCTGAAAAACATAGTATGAACAGATCGGATGCAGAAAGTTTTGTGAGGGAGTTTTTTGCTTTGATTGAAGAATCTTTGGAGAAAGATAAATATGTGAAAATAAGGGGGTTGGGAACCTTTAAATTGATAAATGTAGAAAGTCGGGAAAGCATCAATATTAATACGGGTGAACGTTTTGAGATTCTGGGACATGCCAAAATATCATTTACTCCTGAAACCTTGCTAAAGGAGGCTATCAATAAACCTTTTGCTCATTTTGAATCGGTTTTATTGAATGACAATGTGGTGTTTGATGATATGCCTGCGACAGACAGTAGTACAGATGATGATGACAATGAGAGTAAAACGGTAACAGAGGATCCTGTTATGCAATGTCAGGAGGAGGAGACTGCAACTGTGGTTTCAACTAATAATATTTCTGAACCAGAAAGAACGTTGGTGGAATCGGAGGAAGAAAATCATTCAATAAGTATAGAACAAACAGAATTGCCTGAAGAAGAGAAGATGCCTGTGGAGGAAGAGGACATAGAGGAAAATACTGAAAATCTGAAAAACGAGACCTCTTCTGAACATCAAGAAGGAGGAGGTACGGCGTTTATGAAGTATTTGGTGAGCACGGCTATTATTGTTGTATTAATATGTATAGCTGTTGTGGGGGCGATGTACTGGCCAGACCTGATGCAACATAAAGAAAATGAGGCAAGAATATCGGATAGCGATACAATTCGGGTAGAGGATACGGATAAAAATAAGTCTCAGTTAGATTCTACGACTTCGGTTGTCTTAGAAAATAATGAAGATTGCAGAAAAGCTATTGCTGATACAATCAAAGCAACAACTCAGGACACAGTTAATTCGGAAACACTAAAAAAGAAGGTTACGCCGAAGGCTTCATCTACACCTCAAAAAGATGCAAAGAAGGCTGTTAAAGCCTCTAAAGACTTGTTTATTCCAGATTCTACAGATTATGAGATTGTTGGTACAAAAGCCACTTATACGATGAAAGAGGGGGAAACATTAACAAAAATATCCCTGCGATTCTACGGAACAAAAGCTTTATGGCCTTATATAGTGAAATATAATCGGGAACTTATTAAGAATCCGGACAACGTGCCTTCGGGAGTAACAATAAAAATACCAGATTTGATCAGGAAATAGTAAAAAAGTGCTGTTTTTTTGTGTTAAATACTAAACTCTATGAAAGTAGTTTAATCTGAAGACTGCACAATGCTTTTTTAATAAAAATTAATTGGTATGGTTGATTTATTCCCGTACTTTTGAAAGCGGAAAGAAAAATACCGGTTGATTCCGGATTATAATGAATGAATGTGAAAATATAAAAATAGCTTAATTTATGACTGGAACAGTTGATATTCGCGAGTTGAACGAGCGAATTGAAAGACAAAGTGCTTTCATTACTAATCTTACTACGGGTATGGACCAAGTGATTGTTGGTCAGAAACATTTGATAGAGTCATTGTTAATAGGTTTGTTGTCTGATGGACATGTATTGTTGGAAGGTGTCCCTGGACTTGCAAAAACTTTGGCCATAAAGACATTGGCTTCTTTGATTGATGCCCAATATAGCCGTATTCAGTTTACGCCAGACTTATTGCCGGCGGATGTAATCGGTACCATGGTATATAGCCAGAAAGATGAAGCTTTCCAAGTTAAAAAAGGTCCGGTATTTGCTAATTTTGTATTGGCTGATGAAATTAACCGTGCACCAGCCAAAGTGCAAAGTGCCTTGTTGGAAGCAATGCAGGAACGTCAAGTTACTATAGGTAAGGATACTTTTAGACTGCCAGAGCCTTTTTTGGTGCTTGCAACACAGAATCCTATAGAACAGGAAGGTACTTATCCATTGCCTGAAGCTCAGGTAGACCGTTTTATGCTGAAAGTGATTATTGATTATCCAAAACTGGAGGAAGAAAAATTAATAATCCGTCAGAATATTAGTGGGGATAAAGTTTCTGTTAAACCTATTCTGAAGGCGGAAGAAATAATCGAGGCACGTAAAGTTGTGCGTCAGGTATATCTGGATGAGAAAATCGAAAAATATATTGTAGACATTGTCTTTGCTACACGTTATCCTGAGAAATATGATTTGAAGGAATTGAAAGAAATGATTGGTTTTGGTGGCTCTCCGCGTGCTTCTATTAATTTGGCATTGGCTGCAAGAAGTTATGCCTTTATTAAGCGCCGTGGATATGTGATTCCTGAGGATGTACGTGCTGTAGCACATGATGTATTGCGTCACCGTATAGGATTGACTTATGAAGCAGAGGCAAGTAATTTAACATCGGATGAGATTGTAAGCAAGATCTTGAATAAAGTAGAAGTACCCTAATGAATGTAACAGGTATTATGCTTTAGAAAGAAAATGATTGTTTAGATTGGATCAATGGAAACAACAGATATATTAAAAAAAGTTCGTCAGATTGAAATCAAGACCCGAGGATTGTCCAATAATATCTTTGCAGGCCAGTATCATTCGGCTTTTAAAGGTAGAGGTATGGCCTTTTCGGAAGTCCGTGAATATCAGTTTGGTGACGATATTCGCGACATCGATTGGAATGTTACTGCTCGTTTCAATAAACCTTTTGTGAAGGTTTTTGAAGAAGAGCGTGAACTTACAGTGATGTTGTTGGTTGATGTTTCCGGAAGTTTGGAATTTGGTACGGTAAAGCAAATGAAGAAGGATATGGTAACAGAAATAGCCGCAACTTTGGCTTTCTCAGCCATACAAAATAATGATAAAATTGGAGTCATTTTCTTTTCGGATCAGATAGAAAAATTTATCCCTCCTAAAAAGGGACGTAAGCATATACTTTACATCATTCGTGAACTGATAGATTTTCATGCCGAAAGTAGAAGAACTAATATCAGGCTTGGGTTGGAATATCTGACAAATGTGATGAAACGTCGTTGCACAGCTTTTATCCTATCTGATTTTATTGATCAGGAGAGTTTTAGAAATGCAATGACAATTGCTAACCGGAAGCATGATGTGGTAGCTATACAGGTGTATGATAAGCGTGTTGAAGAATTACCGGCGATAGGAATGATGAAAATAAAGGATGCAGAAACCGGACATGAACAATGGATTGATACTTCTTCGCGTGCGGTGCGCCGTGCTCATCATGACTGGTGGGTAAATAGGCAGGCTGAACTGAATGAAACATTTACTAAAAGCAATGTGGACAACGTGTCAGTGCGGACTGATCAGGATTATGTCAAGGCATTGATGAGTTTATTCGCAAAACGAAATTGATCGGGAAATGAGAAAAATTATATTTCTGATAACGCTGTTAGGACTGTTGACTGGCAGAATGGCAGCTCAGTCGGTGACGGTAGATGCCAAAATAGATTCTTTGCAGATTCTTATAGGAGAGCAGACTAAAATCACTTTAGAGGTTTCGACGGATGCCGATAAACGTGCGATTTTTCCAGTTTATACAGATACAATTGTAAAAGGAGTTGAAATTATAGACATAGCTAAACCGGATACTCAATATCTGAATGACAGGAAACGTTTGTTGATAAAGCAGGAATATACCATTACTTCTTTTGATTCCGCTCTTTATTATTTGCCTCCAATGCAGGTTTTGGTTGACAATAAACCGTACCTGTCAAAAGCATTGGCTTTGAAAGTATATTCCGTTCCATTGGATACATTACGTTTTTATGGTCCGAAGCCTGTAATGGCTGCACCTTTTGTTTGGAAAGACTGGTATGGAGTTATGGCATGTGGTATTTTGCTGATTCCGTTCGGCTTTCTCCTTGTATACTTAATTATGCGAATTTTTGATAATAAACCAATTATTCGAAAAGTGAAGGTAGAGCCTAAATTGCCTCCACATCAGTTGGCTTTGCAAGAGATTGAACGAATCAAGGCCGAGAAGGTTTGGCAGAAAGGTATGCAGAAGGAGTATTATACAGAGTTGACAGATGCACTTCGTGGATATATAAAAGATCGTTTTGGATTTAATGCATTGGAAATGACTTCTTCGGAAATCATTGCTAAATTATTGGAAGTTAATGATAAAGATGCAATTGCAGATTTGCGCTCTTTATTTGAAACAGCTGATTTGGTGAAATTTGCCAAGCATAATCCGTTAATGAATGAAAACGATGCAAATCTGATTAATGCTATAGATTTTATTAATGAAACAAAGGTTCAGGAGGATGATAATGCTAAGCCGCAACCTACAGAGATTACGGTTATTGAGAAACGCTCATTGCGTATGAAAATATTGCTTGGCGTCGGAATTGTAATATTGTCGATTGCTGTTATTGCTTCATTAATATATATAGGTACAGAATTGTATTCATATTTTGCATGAAGATCATTGTAGAGGTTGAATTTTGTAATTTGTAAAAGTTATAAGTATCATGGTTTTTGCCAATATTGAATATTTATTTTTATTGATACTGATTATACCTTATGTGTTATGGTATACTATGAAGAGGAAGAAATCTGAGGCTACGCTTCAGATTTCAGATGCTCGTGTCTATGCTCATACACCTAAGAGTTATAAGAATTATTTGTTGCACGTTCCATTTGTGCTTCGGATCATTTCTTTGGTATTGATTATTCTTGTTTTAGCACGTCCACAAACAACTAATAGTTGGCAAAATAGTGAAATAGAGGGTATCGATATAATGTTGGCTATTGATGTGTCTACCAGTATGCTAGCTGAAGACTTGAAGCCGAATCGTCTGGAAGCAGCAAAAGATGTAGCTGCTGAATTCATTAACGGACGTCCTAATGACAATATCGGTATAACTTTGTTCGCAGGTGAGAGTTTTACACAATGTCCGTTGACGGTTGATCATGCAGTGTTGCTAAATTTGATCAAGGATGTGAAATGTGGGCTTATAGAGGATGGAACGGCAGTCGGAATGGGAATTGCCAATGCGGTTACTCGCTTGAAAGACAGCAAGGCAAAATCAAAAGTAGTTATATTGTTGACGGATGGAACAAATAATAGAGGAGAAATTTCTCCGTTGACTGCTGCTGAAATAGCAAAAAGTTTTGGAATTAGGGTTTATACCATTGGTGTAGGTACTAATGGAATGGCACCTTATCCTTATCCGGTAGGAGGAACAGTGCAATATGTGAATATGCCTGTAGAAATTGATGAAAAGACATTGACACAAATTGCCGGAACAACCGATGGTAACTATTTTCGCGCAACGAGCAATTCTAAGTTGAAGGAAGTATATGAAGAAATCGATAAGCTGGAGAAGACAAAACTTAACGTAAAAGAGTATAGTAAACGACAAGAAGAATACCGTTGGTTTGCGTTGGCAGCTTTCTTATGTGTATTATTGGAGGTACTGTTAAGAAATACCATTCTAAAGAAAATTCCATAGGTTTGTTTTTGGGATGTGCATTTTGTATGTTGTAGAATTTAAATCTTAGTAAAAATGTTTCGATTTGAAGAGCCTGCATATTTATATTTACTGTTATTGTTGCCTGTTTTAGCACTGCTTTATTGGTATTCCAATTATAGGAGAAGACGAGCTATACGTAAATTTGGTGATCCAGAACTGATGGCAATGTTGATGCCAGATGTCTCAAAGTATCGTCCAGATGTGAAATTCGGAATAATCTGGCTTGTGGTAGCTTTATTTTCCTTGTTATTGGCACGCCCGCAGTTTGGTTCAAAACTTGAAACGGTAAAACGGCAGGGAGTAGAGGTAATGATTGCGTTGGACATATCTAATTCGATGTTGGCTCAAGATGTGCAGCCTAGTCGTTTGGCTAAAGCAAAGCGATTGGTTGCTCAGTTGGTTGATAAAATGGAAAATGACAAAGTTGGTATGATTGTTTTTGCGGGAGATGCTTTTACACAGCTGCCTATTACCAGCGATTATATTTCTGCAAAAATGTTTTTGGAATCTATCGACCCGTCATTGATATCGAAGCAAGGAACAGCTATTGGTGCTGCCATAAACTTGGCTACGCGTAGTTTTACTCCGCAAGAAGGAGTTGGGCGTGCGGTAATTGTGATTACAGATGGTGAAAACCATGAAGGAGGTGCTGTGGAAGCTGCGACAGAAGCTGCCAAAAAAGGAATCCAGGTAAATGTGCTTGGTGTAGGATTGCCTGATGGAGCACCAATACCTATGGAGGGTACCAATGATTATCGTAAAGACCGTGAAGGTAATGTGATTGTGACACGTCTCAATGAAGCAATGTGCCAGGAAATCGCAAAAGCTGGAAATGGACTTTATGTACGTGTTGATAATACCAACAATGCACAAAAGGCTATTGGACAGGAAATTAATAAAATGGCTAAGGCTGATGTCGAGACTCAAGTTTACACGGAATTTAATGAGCAGTTTCAGGCTGTAGCGTGGTTTATATTGATATTATTATTGGTTGAAATGTTGATTTTGGAACGTAAAAATCCATTGTTCCGAAATATTCATCTATTTTCAAATAAGAAATGATTATTATGTTACAGAAAAGATGCATAGGGCTAGTTCTGATGATGTTTGCTGCTATATTTTCTGCTTCAGCCCAAAAAGCTGAACGTGATTATATACGTAAAGGAAATCGGGCTTTTAAAGACAGTGTATTTGTTGATGCTGAAGTAAATTATAGAAAAGCGTTGGAAGTAAATCCAAAATCTTCTATATCAATGTATAATTTGGGAAATACGTTGGTCAGACAAAATAAGGTACAGGAGGCTATGGAACAGTATAGTGCTGCTGCAAAAATAGAAAAGGATAAATCAAAACTGGCCTATATATTTCATAATATAGGGGATATTTTTCAGACACAAAAAGATTATGCAAAAGCAGTGGAAGCTTATAAAGAATCATTGCGCAATAATCCCAAAGATGATGAAACTCGTTATAATCTGGCTTTAGCACAGAAACTATTAAAAGACCAAGAGCAAAATCAGCAGAATCAGGACCAAAATCAAGATCAAAATAAGGAACAAGAGAAAAAGGAACAGGAAAAGAAAGAGCAGGAGAATAAGCAGGATCAACAGAATAATCAACAACAGCAACCTCCACAGTCACAGAAACAAAATGAACAGATGTCTAAAGAAAATGCAGAACAATTATTGAAGTCTGTGATGCAGGACGAGAAAGATGTTCAGGACAAAGTAAAGAAGCAGCAACAAGTCATCCAAGGAGGACGTTTAGAGAAAGATTGGTAATAAAAAAGAGATGATATATGAGAAAATTTGTTTTTATATGGATAGCTTTAATGGCTGTTTTTGTACATACTGCTATTGCCGATGACAAAATTACTTTTTCGGCATCAGCACCGGAGGCAGTGGCTGTAGGAGACCAATTTAGGCTATCTTATACAGTGAATACACAAGATGTAAGAGATTTCCGGGTGCCTTCTATTAAGGATTTCGAAGTACTTATGGGACCGAGCCGTTCTTATAGTATGCAGAGTATTAACGGGAAAAGAAGTGAAAATCTGACTTTTACTTATATTTTAATGGCGAATAAGGAAGGTACATTCACTATTCCAGGTGCTTCTATTACCGCAGGGGGTAACCAAATGATTTCTAATTCTGTAAAAGTCAAGGTTTTGCCAGCTGACCAGCAGTCATCTTCTGGAAATCAAAGTAGAGGTGGTAGATCTGGACAGGCATCTTCCGGCTCTTCTGTTTCAAAGGATGATTTAATTATAACGGCTACGGCCAGTAAAGTGAATGTGTATGAGCAGGAAGCCTTTTTGCTGACTTATAAGATATATACATTAGTTGATTTACGTGGTTTTGATAATGTGAAATTGCCAGATTTTAAAGGCTTTCATTCCCAAGAAGTAGAATTGCCCAATGATCGCCGATGGAGTTTGGAACATTATAAAGGCCGGAATTATCAGACAACTGTTTATCGTCAGTTTGTACTTTTCCCCCAACAATCTGGTAAATTGACGATAGAACCGGCTCGTTTTGATGCATCAATAGCTAAAGCAGTGCAGGTGAATGATCCGTTTGAAGCATTTTTGAATGGGGGTAGCAACTATGTAGAAGTGAAGAAAACGCTGATAACGCCTCAAGTAACGATTAATGCGAAGCCTCTGCCTTCGGGTAAACCTGAAGGTTTTTCTGGCGGGGTAGGTGAATTTAGCATTTCTTCTTCTATCAATGAGACCAAATTGAAGACTAATGATGCCGTTACCTTAAAAGTGGTTATTTCTGGAACGGGAAATCTGAAATTGCTTTCTACTCCAGAAGTGAAATTTCCTGAAGATTTTGAGGTCTATGATCCGAAGGTTGAAAATAATTTCCGTTTGACTAATGCCGGACTGTCTGGAAGTCAGGTTATTGAATATTTGGCTATTCCGCGTAATGCGGGTACTTTTAAGATTCCATCTATAAAGTTTAGTTATTTTGATATTCATTCTCAGTCTTATAAAGTGTTGACTACGGATGAATATACGTTACAAGTTGAGAAGGGAGCTGGTAATGCGGCACAGACGATAGCTAACTTTACCAATAAGGAAGACTTGAAAGTTTTGAATGAAGATATTCGTTTTATCAAGCAGAACGATGTTGTATTAACTCCAAAAGGAGATTTCTTCTTTGGTTCAATGGGATATTATTTGTTCTATTTGGTACCGGGAATAGCATTTATAGTATTCTTTATTGTGTATCGCAAGCAAATAGCTGCTAATGCCAATGTAGCTAAAATGCGTACCAAGAAGGCAAATAAAGTAGCTGTAAAACGAATGAAGCTGGCAGGTAAGTTATTGCAGGAGAATAAGAAAGAGGATTTCTATGATGAGGTTTTAAAGGCACTTTGGGGTTATATAAGTGATAAGTTGAGTATTCCTGTATCGCGTTTGTCAAAAGATAATATAGAGGAAGAACTTCGTAAGTATGGTGTTGATGATACTCTGATAAAAGACTTTTTAGATGCATTGAATGATTGTGAGTTTGCACGTTTTGCTCCAGGAAGTGATAATCAAGCAATGGATAAGGTCTATACTGCATCTTTGAACGTGATTACCAAAATGGAAAATTCAATTAAACATTAATCAAGGAGGAAAGAGTAATGAAAAAGATATTGTTTTTTGCCTTTAACTTATTAATTGCAATGTCTTTATGGGCAGAAGAAATTTCCTTGGATTCAATACAGTCAGGGAAAGATTCTGTTTCAATAGGATCGCATACCGAATTTTCTACAGAAAAGAGCGGTAAAAACATAACCAAATCAGGAGGTGATAGTGCCTATATCAAGAATGATTATAAATCAGCCATTCAGATATACGAAGCGCTTTTGGAAAAAGGAGAAGCGGCTGAGGTATATTATAATTTAGGTAACTGCTATTATAAGACCAATGATATTGCAAAGTCTATATTAAATTATGAGCGTGCTTTGTTACTTGATCCAGGAAATACAGATATACGTGTGAATTTGGAAATGGCTCGTGCTAAGACTGTTGATAAAATAACTCCCATTCCTGATATTTTCTTTGTTGCTTGGATTAAGTCATTGATTAATTGTTTAAGTGTGGATGCATGGGCCAAATGCGGTATATTATTCTTTATACTTTTTTTGGTTGCTGTTGCTCTTTTCTTTTTCTCAAAACAGGCAAGTCTGAAAAAGGGAGGATTTATTGGCGGTATTGTATTTTTAATATTAGTGGTATTAAGTAATGTTTTTGCATCTCAGCAAAAGGCTGTACTAGTGAATCGTAATGCGGCTATTGTCCTTGTGCCAAGTGTCACAGTACGAAGTACTCCCAGTGAAAGTGGAACAAGCTTATTTATCCTCCATGAAGGTAGTAAGGTAGAACTTAAAGACAATTCTATGCGTGAATGGAAGGAAATACGTTTGGAGGATGGTAAAGTAGGATGGGTACCTACTTCTTCAATTGAAGTTATTTAATTTTTTGAGAAATAAACTTGAGAAATAGTTCGTGTAGGAGAAAAGCTTACACGAACTATTTTTTTGCAAAAAGATAGGGATTTTGTTTGTTTTCTCTTATTTTTTCCTTAAGTTTATACCGCGATATTAAATAAAACAGAGTATTAACCATTAAATTTATGAATATGAGAACAATAACATTTAATGAACTTCGTAAAATAAAAGACTCATTGCCCAATGGCAGTATGCATCGTATTGCAGATGAATTAGGATTGAATGTTGATACGGTGCGTAATTTCTTTGGAGGACATAATTTTAAAGAAGGGAAAAGTGTAGGTATTCATTTAGAGCCGGGTCCTGATGGTGGTTTAGTGATGATTGATGATACAACGGTTTTGGATCGAGCTTTAAAGATCCTAGATGAAATAAATAGTAATTCAACACCTGAGGAATCTTGAATCTGCGAGTAGAGATTTGTTGATCACTAGTTTTTAGAAGCACAAATTTCACGGATTTTTGCGGAATAGTATTTCCGTGAAATCGTTATCTATGAAATTTGTGCTTTTTGTTCTTTTATTTTCAATAAAATACTTGAATTATGGAGGATAAGTTAGTAACATTAGCTATTTTGACATACGCAAAGGCCCAAATACTAAAAACTATTTTAGAAGATGAAGGTATTGAAACCTATATACATAATGTCAATCAGATACAACCTGTTATTTCTTCTGGAGTACGTGTGCGTATAAAAGAAAGCGATTTGCCTCATGCTTTGAAAATTATAGAAAGTTCAGCTTGGCTATCAGAAGATGTAGTAGGAGGGAAGGTTTCTCAGACTAAATCTACAAGCAATAAAGTCTTAATACCGGTAGATTTCTCGGGGTATTCGATGAAAGCCTGTGAATTTGGCTTTAATTATGCTCAAAATACAGGTGCAGAGGTTATTTTATTACATGTGTATTTTACGCCTATTTATTCAACATCATTACCGTATGGCGATATATTCAATTATCAGCTTTCAGATGATGAAAATGTAAAAACGATCTTGCAAAAGGTACATGCAGAGCTTAATGGCTTATTGGATAAGGTAAAAGAGAAGATTGCTTCTAGACAATTTCCAAATGTCAAGTATATGTGCGTGCTTCGTGAGGGTATTCCAGAGGAAGAGATCTTACGTTATGTGAAAGATTGCTGTCCGCGTATTGTTATTATGGGTACACGAGGTAAGAATCAAAAGGATTTGGATTTAATAGGTAGTGTAACGGCTGAAGTTATTGAACGGAGCCGGGTGCCGGTTTTAGCTATTCCAGAAAATACTCCTTTCCGACAATTCTCTGAAGTTAAGCACATTGCATTTATTACAAATTTTGATCAACGTGACTTAATAGCTTTTGATTCTTTGATTGCTAGTTTTAAATCCTTTCGTTTTTCTGTTTCGTTAATTCATCTTTCTGGGATTAAGGACACTTGGGATGAAATTAAGCTGGGAGGAATAAAAGAATATTTTCATAAGCAATATCCTCAACTAGACATTCATTATGATGTCGTGCAGGATGATGATTTATTAAATAATCTGGAGCAGTATATCGAAAAGGAAAATATTGATATTATTGCTTTGACGTCGTATAGACGTAACATATTTTATAGGCTTTTTAATCCGAGTATTGCACGGAAAATGATTTTTCATTCAGATACACCAATGCTGGTTCTTACTAATAGATCCTAATAACATTTGTTGCAAGCTTTTTTCTAGACAATAAGGCGTGTGAAATGATAGAAAGGGGATTGCTTTCAATGCCATATTAAACATAATACTGATATTAAAGTTTAATATTCCGTGTATAATGTGCCACTTTTAAGTATGTAAATACAAGAATCTAGAGTATTATTAAAAATATAGCCCAAGAAAATATTTCCTGGGCTATATTGTATGATTGTTATTTCAATTCTATGATTACGGCATCATATCTTCGATTTCTTTGAATTCCGGTCCCATATCCAAGTTATAGTATACGCGATACAAACCGTTCAACCATAAGTCTTTTTGGTCGGGTTTCAAAGCTCTTGCTTTTTCGTAGCAAGGTCTTGCTTTCTCATAGAATGTTTTCAGTGTTTCCTGATCTTCTTTGTATTTCGGATCGTTAACATCTGTAGTTGCCTTTTCTGAGAAGTCTTGAGCTTGCAGACAGTAAATCAGACCTAAATTAGAATATGCTTCTGCATAATTAGGATCTACTTCTACAGTTTTTTGGTAGTATTCGATTCCTTTATTCAGGGCATCGCTAGCTTCTTGATCTTTTTTCTGCTCTTTGAGGACATTGTACATATTATGATACAAATACCCTTTCACATACAGATAGAATGTATTATTAGGATCTTTAGCCAACATTTCATCTGCAAATTGCATTGCTTCATCGTATTTGTTATGACTGCTGTAATAATCAATCAAATGGCCGAAGAAGAACGGATGATCAGGATATTTTTGTATACCTTCTTTCAGTGATGTTACCCATTTTACAGTATCTCCTTGAGCTTTCAAAGCTGTAGAAATGAACTCCATAGCATATTTACCTACTTCTTTGTCATCCTGAGCATACGGTGCATATTTCAATACGCTGGGATAATCTTCGTTCTTTGTTGCAGCCAAACTTGCATAATATGCGATTTGCGGCAGAACGGTATCTGTCTGAAGAAGGTTTTCTTTTTCAAACATCGGACTAGCTGCAATATCAATATAGGTAGCAAAGAAATCTAATGCTTTTTGATTGTATTCCTTTGCTTCAGCTCCTTCTTTTCCTGTTGCCATGTTGAAGTATTGAATACCACCATTGATCAGGTTGTTTCTTTCAGTCAACATAGTAGCGGCATTCGATTTTCTATACTTGTTCTTGATCTTTCCTTTTTCGTTAGGAATCTGAGCAAGTTCGTCGCATTTGAAGAAGTATCTGCACATATTCAATGCGCTATTATAGATTTGGAGTGTGTCGTATGGCTTTCTCAAATAGGCATTCTCCATTTCTTTTTCACTTCTCCGGCGTTGGATGAATCCAGCAACGTTCCATGTTTCGGGATCGTCTTTGGTTTCCGGATTGGTCAAAGCTCCCTGAATCAGCTGTTCAGCTTTAGCAAAATCGGGGTTTGTTCCATTAGCGATGCTTTTGGCTTCTTTCACGGCTTTTTCCTGTGCGAAAGCTGAGCCAGCGGCAAGCAATAAAACCACTGAAAATAAAACTTTTTTCATGATTGTAGAAAAATTAAAATTAATATTATGTCTATTCTTCATTTTCATCGGTTGTTGGTTCGTTATCGTTTTGCTCCTCCTGAAGACCGTTTTCAAAAAGATCTCCATTATTAGCTATTCCGTTTTCCTCCATATTTTCACCTTCCAGCGTTTCTGCTACGTTGGTTTCTTCACTTTCGGAAGTAACCTTACATACCGAACCTATCTCGTCGTTGCGTTTTTCGAGGTTAATCAGACGGACTCCTTGTGTGGCACGTCCCATGATACGTACATCGGCGACTTTCAGACGAATAGTGATACCGGATTTGTTGATAATCATCAGGTCGTTTTCATCAGTTACCGACTTGATAGCTACCAGCTTACCAGTCTTTTCGGTGATGTTCAGTGTTTTTACACCTTTTCCTCCACGGTTGGTCTTGCGGTAGTCTTCGATATCGGAGCGCTTGCCGTAACCTTGTTCGGATACTACCATAATGGTTTCTTCTTCCGGGTTCTTGATGCAAATCATACCGATAACTTCGTCCTGGCCGTCTTCATCAAGCGTGATGCCTCGTACGCCAGTAGCTGTACGTCCCATGACTCTGACTGCACTTTCGTGGAAGCGGATAGCACGTCCGTTACGGTTGGCTATGATAATTTCGTTGTTGCCATTGGTCATACGTACTTCGATGACGCGGTCGTCTTCGCGAATGGTGATGGCATTGACACCGTTCTGACGCGGACGCGAATATTGTTCGAGCAACGTCTTCTTGATGACACCTTTCTTGGTGCAGAACAGTACGTAATGACTGTTTATAAACTCCTGATCGTTCAGGTTCTTGACACGCAGGTATGCATTTACCGCATCGTCGGCATCGATGTTCAGCAAGTTCTGGATGGCGCGACCCTTGGAATTCTTCGTTCCTTCGGGAATTTCGTACACTTTCAGCCAATAGCATTTACCTTTTTGGGTAAAGAACATCATAGTGTTGTGCATCGTAGCCGGATAGATGTGCTCTACAAAGTCTTCGTCGCGGGTTTCTGTTCCCTTGGAACCTACCCCACCGCGGTTTTGTGCACGGAATTCGCTCAATGGTGTACGTTTGATGTAGCCCAAGTGCGAGATGGTGATAATCATCGAATCATCGGCATAGAAGTCTTCAGGATTGAATTCTTCGGACGAGTAAACGATTTCTGAACGTCGTTCGTCACCGTATTTCTCTTTAACTTCGAGCAATTCGTCTTTGATAACTTTGCGGCATAGCTCGTCGTTTACGAGGATTTCTTCCAGATAGGCTATCTGTTTCTTGATTTCTTCGTATTCGGCGTGGAGCTGGTCTTGCATAAGTCCTGTCAGCTGACGCAGACGCATTTCGACGATAGCTCGGCTCTGAATTTCAGTCAGTTGGAAGCGATCCATCAATCCTGTGATGGCATCAGCCGGGGTTTTGGCAGCACGGATAATGCGGATTACTTCGTCGATGTTGTCCGAAGCAATGATCAGACCTTCCAGGATGTGTGCGCGTTCTTTGGCTTTGCGCAGGTCGTATTGTGTACGGCGTATAACTACCTCGTGGCGATGCTCGATGAAGTACTTGATAAGGTCTTTCAGGTTGAGCAGGCGCGGGCGTCCGTGAACAAGTGCTACGTTGTTTACTCCGAACGAGGTCTGCAGCTGAGTCATCTTGTACAACTTGTTCAGTACTACGCTGGCATTGGCGTCGCGTTTCACATCGATGACGATGCGCATACCTTCGCGGTCGGATTCGTCGTTGGCGTTGGAGATGCCGTCTATTTTCTTTTCGTTGGCCAGGTCGGCTATTGATTTGATGAGTTCGGCTTTGTTTACTCCGTAAGGAATTTCGGTTACAACGATTTTATCGTGAGTCGAGCCGGTTTCTATCTCAGCTTTGGCACGCATAACTACGCGTCCGCGTCCGGTTAAGTAGGCTTCGCGTACGCCGCTCATGCCGTAGATGTATCCGCCAGTAGGGAAATCGGGGGCTTTGACGTAGTTCATCAGCTCTTCGATTTCGATGTCGTTGTTGTCAATGTAAGCCACGCAAGCATCGATTACTTCCGACAGGTTGTGGGTAGGCATATTGGTTGCCATACCTACGGCGATACCCGACGCACCATTCACCAGCAAGTTAGGAATGCGTGTAGGCATGACGGTGGGTTCCTGCAAGGAGTCGTCGAAATTGTTCTGCATGTCGACAGTTTCCTTGTCGATGTCCTGCATCATGTCTTCGCCGATCTTCTGAAGGCGGCATTCGGTGTAACGCATAGCTGCTGCGCTGTCGCCGTCTACCGAACCGTAGTTTCCTTGTCCGTCTACCAGCATGTAGCGCATGGCCCACGGCTGTGCCATACGGACGAGTGCTCCGTATACGGACGAGTCACCGTGCGGGTGATACTTTCCTAATACTTCACCCACGACTCTGGCCGATTTCTTATAAGGTTTGTCTGATGTATTTCCTAATCCCATCATACCGAAAAGAATTCTTCGGTGAACGGGCTTAAAACCGTCTCTAACATCCGGAAGGGCACGCGAAACAATGACCGACATGGAGTAGTCAATGTACGATGACTTCATTTCCTCCTCGATGTTAATCTTTATAATTCTGTCTTGTTCAAGCATTTAAAAAGATTATTAATTATACATTGCGTGGTTTGTGAAAAACCACGCTAAAGTACTGCTTTTTTACGACATACGAAAACATTTCGAAAAGAAAGTTTCGGCGAGAAAGTTGGCAGGAAGCGAGCGGAGTGAATATTACTATATAAATAAAGGTATACTCCACTCTTCGAAAAAGGAATCTGTCCGTTAGCAAAATGACACTTTGGTTTTCCGACTGCCTGAGAATCGCGTATTTCGGACGGATGTCGGGAGTGATGGAAAAAAATGAAGCGGTAAACGTCTTACTATCTTGTATTCAGCGGAATAGCGAAATGCTTACATTTGAAATAGAAGAGAATTAGACCGAAAACGGTGTTTTCAGAGGGTTTTCTTATTCGTTTGAGGGTTTTCTTCCCTCTTTTGCTCGACGAAAGTGCCTCTTTGCGGTGAGAAAGTCGATGTTTGGGTGCGCCAAAAGCAATGTTTTTCTGCCCGAAAAGCAATGTTATCCTTTGCAAGAAGCAATCTGAAGCCGGCTTACATACGTTTTTCTCCTCTGCGAGGATGCTTTTCCTCTTCTTTTTCATTCTATTTGGCGAGTTATGAATAATACTCATGATGGCTAAAGTAGAAAATCTGTGCCCAAATGAAACCGATTCTTTCGTTTTGGTGACACCTTGTCTGGTGGTTCTCCGTGAGACTGTTTGTCACACAATTCTTGGCATGAGATTTGTAGAATATTAAGCAACGGCGATGTGCACACGCTAAAAATGTGTATCTTTGTCCCGGATATAACCTAATATAAAGGAGATAATCAATGAACAGTCAATTTTCACAAAGAGTTTCAGACGTACTGACTTATAGCAAAGAAGAAGCCAATCGGCTGGGAAACAGCATCATCGGACCCGAACATCTGCTGCTCGGCATCTTGCGTGATGGCGGCGGAAAAGCTGTAGAAGTGCTGGAGAAACTCGATGCAAATCTGAATCAAATCAAGAAGCGTCTCGAAGACGAACTGAGAGATGCCGAAGACGATAATTTGCTGTCCGAAGGCGATATGTCCTTTTCGCCCACAGCAACACGCATACTTAAGATGAGTATGCTCGAAGCCCGTCTGCTGAAAAGCGAACAGGCCGATACGGAGCACTTGTTGCTGGCTATCCTGAAAGACGAGAGCAACATGGCTGCGACGGTGCTTAATGACGACTATGTAAGCTATCAGTCTGTATACGAAGTGCTTACTAAGAAGTCGACCAACCCTAATGCGGGTATGGGCTTTACCGAAGACGACGATGATGAGGAAGAAATGGACATGCCCCGTTCCGGACAAGACAACGGTCGCAATGCAGGTAGTTCGTCGTCGACGGCGCAAACCACGGCACGGAAGTCGGCTAACGATACTCCCGTACTCGATAATTTTGGTACGGACATTACCCGTGCTGCCGCCGAAGGCAAACTCGATCCCGTCGTAGGTCGTGAGCGCGAGATTGAACGTTTGGCCCAGATTTTAAGCCGTCGTAAGAAAAACAATCCCGTGCTGATAGGCGAGCCAGGTGTGGGCAAGTCGGCCATTGTCGAAGGTCTGGCGTTGCGCATCAATCAGAAGAAGGTGTCGCGTGTCCTCTTCGATAAGCGTGTCGTTATGCTCGACATGTCTAGCGTGGTGGCCGGTACCAAATACCGCGGTCAGTTTGAAGAGCGCATCCGTTCCATTATCAACGAGTTGCAGAAGAATCCGGATGTCATCCTCTTCATCGATGAGATCCACACCATTGTCGGTGCGGGAGCTGCCGCAGGAAGCATGGATGCCGCCAATATGTTGAAGCCGGCACTGGCTCGTGGCGAGATACAGTGCATCGGCGCTACTACGTTGGACGAATACCGCAAAAGCATCGAGAAAGACGGAGCTTTGGAGCGTCGTTTCCAGAAAGTAATGGTAGAGCCTACCACAGCCGAGGAAACCCTTCAGATATTGAAGAACATCAAGGATAAGTACGAAGACCATCACAACGTCACCTATACTGACGAAGCCTTGGAAGCATGTGTCAAGTTGACAGCCCGTTATATCAGCGACCGCAATTTCCCTGACAAGGCCATCGATGCCCTCGATGAAGCCGGTTCGCGTGTGCATCTGACCAATATCAACGCTCCCAAGGAGATTGAAGAACAGGAAAAACTGATAGAAGAAGCCCGCATACAGAAAGGCGAAGCCGTGAAGTCGCAGAACTTTGAGCTGGCTGCCAGCTATCGCGATCGCGAGAAAGAGCTTTCGGCTCAACTGGAGTCGATGAAAGCCGACTGGGAAGCTCATCTGAAAGATCACCGTCAGACGGTGGGCGAAGAAGAGATAGCCAACGTCGTGTCAATGATGTCGGGCGTGCCCGTGCAACGTATGGCGCAGGCCGAAGGATTGAAACTGGCTGGCATGAAGGAAGCTCTTCAGTCGAAAGTCATTGCGCAAGACGTCGCCATCGACAAACTGGTGAAGGCTATCCTGCGTAGCCGTGTAGGCCTGAAAGATCCTAACCGTCCCATTGGTACCTTCATGTTCCTGGGACCTACAGGTGTGGGTAAAACTCACCTGGCCAAGCAGTTGGCACGTTATATGTTCGGCTCGGACGATGCACTGATACGTATCGACATGAGCGAATATATGGAGAAGTATACCGTGTCGCGCATGATTGGTGCCGCTCCCGGATATGTAGGCTACGAGGAAGGTGGGCAGCTGACCGAAAAGGTGCGCCGCAAACCCTACTCCATCATCCTGCTGGATGAAATCGAGAAGGCACATCCCGATGTGTTCAATATTCTGTTGCAAGTGCTCGATGAAGGGCGCTTGACTGATAACGTAGGCCGTACGGTCGACTTCAAGAATACCGTTATCATCCTGACTTCCAACATTGGAACCCGTCAGCTGAAGGAGTTTGGCCGTGGTGTCGGATTTGCCGCACAGAATCGTACCGACGATAAGGAATACTCACGTGGCGTTATTCAGAAGGCGTTGAACAAGACCTTCTCGCCCGAGTTCCTGAACCGTCTTGACGAGATTATAACTTTCGACCAACTGTCGCTCGATGCCATCACACGCATCGTAGACATTGAGCTGAAGGGCCTCTACGAACGGTTGGAAGCCATTGGATACCACCTTGACGTGGACGACGAAGCCAAGAAATTCCTGGCCAAGAAAGGCTACGACGTACAGTTCGGAGCCCGTCCGTTGAAGCGTGCCATCCAGACTTATCTGGAAGACGGCTTGTCCGAGCTGATTGTTTCGGGCGAAGCACAGGCTGGTGATACCATCCGTGTCACATGGGATGCCGACAAAGATGAGCTGAAGATGCAAAAGGCTTGACAGAATTTCTATCTCATACAGACAAAATGTCAGTTCCTGCGGGACTGGCATTTTTTTTGTTTTCATTTGGACAAAGAATAAAAAGTAAAACCTAAAATATCCTATTATTATGCAGAAAGGAAACATTGGGGTAACAACCGAAAACATATTCCCCGTTATTAAAAAGTTCTTGTACAGCGATCACGAGATATTCTTGCGTGAATTAGTATCCAATGCGGTAGATGCTACCCAAAAGCTGAAAACCCTCGCATCCATCGGCGAGTATAAAGGCGAACTGGGCGATTTGACCATTCACGTCACACTGGGTAAAGATACTATTACCGTATCCGACCGTGGTTTGGGACTTACTGCCGAAGAGATAGACAAGTATATCAATCAGATAGCCTTTTCAGGAGCCAACGACTTCTTGGAGAAATATAAGAATGATGCCAATGCCATCATCGGTCATTTCGGATTGGGTTTCTATTCAGCTTTCATGGTAGCCAAGAAGGTAGAAATCATCACCAAGTCGTGCAAGGAAGGAGCTCAGGCAGTGAAGTGGACTTGCGACGGAAGTCCTGAGTTTACTATTGAAGATTGCGACAAGGCCGACCGTGGTACCGACATCGTGCTCTATATCGACGATGATTGCAAGGAATTCCTCGAAGAGTCACGCATCTCTACCCTGCTGAAGAAATACTGTAGTTTCTTGCCCGTACCCGTTGCTTTTGGCAAAAAGAAAGAATGGAAAGATGGCAAGCAGGTAGAAACTGCCGAGGATAACATTATCAACGAGACTACTCCGCTGTGGACGCGTAAGCCCAGCGAACTGAAGGACGAAGATTATAAGGCGTTCTATCGCGATCTTTATCCGATGTCCGATGAACCGTTGTTCTGGATTCACCTGAATGTAGATTATCCGTTCCATCTGACCGGTGTGCTCTACTTCCCGAAGGTAAAGAGCAATATCGAACTGACTAAGAATAAGATACAGCTCTATTGTAATCAGGTGTATGTAACCGATTCTGTCGAAGGCATCGTGCCCGACTTCCTGACTCTGCTTCATGGTGTGCTCGATTCGCCGGATATTCCGTTGAACGTATCACGTTCGTACCTGCAGAGCGATTCCAATGTGAAGAAGATCTCTACCTATATCACCAAGAAGGTATCCGACCGTCTGCAATCTATCTTCAAGAACGACCGCAAGCAGTTCGAAGAAAAGTGGAACGACCTGAAGATCTTCATCAACTACGGTATGCTGACTCAGGAAGATTTCTACGACAGAGCCAAAGATTTCGCCCTTTTCATCGACACCGATTCCAAGTACTATACGTTCGATGAGTATAAGACGCTGATCAAGGATAATCAGACAGACAAGGACGGCAATCTGATCTATCTGTATGCCAACAATAAGGACGAGCAATACAGCTACATTGAAGCCGCTAAGAACAAAGGCTATAATGTGCTGTTGATGGACGGTCAGTTGGACATTGCCGTAGTAGGTATGCTGGAACAAAAGCTGGAAAAAGCACGCTTCACCCGTGTAGACAGCGACGTGATTGACAATCTGATTGTGAAGGAAGACAAGAAGGCCGAAGTGCTCGAAGGAGCTAAGCAAGAGGCTCTTGCACACTTGTTCAAGAGTCAGCTGCCTACAATTGAGAAGGCAGACTTCCACGTTTCCGCTCAGGCGTTGGGCGAAAATGTAGCACCGGTGATGATCACACAGAGCGAATATATGCGCCGTATGAAGGAAATGGCTAATATCCAAGCTGGAATGAGCTTCTATGGAGAAATGCCTGACATGTTCAATCTGGTGCTCAATGCTGATCATCCGCTGGTTAAGGAAGTGTTGGCTGGTGAAGAAGCTGCCTGTGGTGCAGAAATCGCTCCGGTTCAGAAGGAAATGGACGAAGTTCATAACCGCCGGACAGAGTTGAAGAAAGCTCAGGAAGGTAAGAAGGACGAGGAAATTCCTACAGCAGAGAAAGACGAAGTGAACGAACTCGATAAAAAGTGGGAAGAACTGAAGAAGCAGAAAGAGAACATCTGGGCCGGATATGCTTCAACGAACAAAGTTATCCGCCAGCTTATCGATTTGGCTTTGCTTCAGAATGGTATGCTGAAAGGTGCTTCGCTGAACGACTTTGTCAAGAGAAGCCTGGAACTCATTAAGTAATCATTCTTTTTCTACCAGATATATGGAGGATGTGTTTCCTATAGAAATGCATCCTCTTTTTTTGTGTATGGAGTTTGCTGCTCATACCAGTGGAAAATATGGTCTACAGATCTCCTTTTGTGCGCTTTATTGAAAAACGTGGTTGTATAGTTTTGAGTGTTATCAGAGTTTTTTATATGTTTGTATATGATTTGCCGGATGTTGCGTATCTGTTTGTAGGTAAGGTTTTCCGGATGCATCCTGAAACAGTCGGACTATCGGTATGAAAGAATGTATGAATAACTATAAATTTGTTGTATATGAAGTTTATATCATGGAATGTAAACGGGCTGCGTGCCTGTAACGATAAAGGGTTTGGAGATGCTTTCAAGCGGTTGGATGCCGATTTCTTCTGTCTGCAGGAAACCAAAATGCAGGAAGGACAATTGGACTTGCAGTTCGAGGGCTATACTTCCTATTGGAATTATGCAGAAAAGAAAGGCTATTCGGGAACGGCGATCTTTACCCGCCATACTCCGATACAGGTTACGAAAGGCATTGATATTGAGCATCATGACAAGGAAGGACGTGTCATCACGCTTGAAATGCCCGATTTTTATCTGGTTACCGTGTATACTCCCAATTCGCAGGACGAACTCCGGCGGCTTGATTATCGTATGACGTGGGAAGATGATTTCCGGAATTACCTTCTTTCGCTTGATGCCCGTAAGCCGGTTGTCGTATGTGGTGATTTGAATGTGGCCCACAAGGAAATAGACCTTAAAAATCCGAAGACCAATCGCCGCAATGCAGGTTTCACTGACGAAGAACGGGAAAAATTTTCCGTTTTGCTGGAATCTGGTTTTACCGATACGTTCCGCTATTTCTATCCGGAGCAAAAAGATATCTATTCGTGGTGGTCTTACCGTTTTCGTGCCCGTGAAAAGAATGCGGGGTGGCGTATTGACTATTTTCTGACTTCCAACCGTCTGCAACCGTTGCTGAAAGATGCAAAAATACATACCGATATATATGGTTCCGATCATTGTCCGGTAGAAGTTGATATTGATTTTTAGTATCTTTTTTCGGGTGCATTGCTAAAAAGCGCGATGAAATCGTGCTTTTTAGTAGACTATTTTTTATATTTGAGCATTAATCTCATATCTATGAACTCATTAGTCGGTTGTAAACCATGAAAAGATATTTGTTGCTTTGGGTATTGGCATTGTGCTGTTTTCACATAGCGCAGGCTCAGAAAGTTGGGCTTGTGTTAAGTGGTGGTGGTGCTAAAGGCATGACTCATATCGGTATTATCCGAGCTTTGGAAGAAAACAATATTCCCATCGACTATATCGCAGGAACTTCCATGGGAGCTATTGTCGGTTCTTTATATGCCATGGGATATTCGCCCGATGACATGGAGGCGCTTTTGCGTTCTCCCGACTTTAAACGCTGGTATTCCGGGCAGGTGGAACCTCAGTATGAATATTATTTTAAGAAAGGACGGCCTACGCCGGAGTTTCTTAATATCCGTTTTGCTTTTAGGGATTCATTGCGTGCCAAGTCGTTAAGACTGCCTACCAGTATGGTCAATCCTATACAGATGAACTTGGTCTTCGTAGAGCTTTTTGCACGTTCTACGGCGGCGTGTCATGGCAATTTTGACGATTTGTTTGTTCCTTTTCGCTGTATAGCTTCCGATGTATACAATAAGAAGCCTCTGGTGATGCGTAATGGAGATTTGGGTGATGCAGTCAGGGCCTCTATGAGTTTTCCGTTTGTGTTCAAACCGATCGAAATAGACAGCATACTGGCTTATGATGGCGGTATTTATAATAATTTCCCTACAGATGTGATGCGTGAGGATTTCCATCCTGATGTGATCATCGGCAGCGTGGTAGCTGCGAATCCCAGTAAACCGAATGAAAACGATCTGATGAGCCAGATTGAAAATATGGTGATGCAAAAGACCGACTATTCCATTCCGGATTCGTTGGGCATAGTGATGACTTTCAAATACGATGATGTCAGTTTATTGGACTTTGACCGCTTGGACGAGTTGCATGATATCGGCTATAACCGTACGATGAGTATCATGGACTCCATAAAAAACCGCATTCATCGACGGGTAAATGCTGACAACGTGCGTCTGCGGCGAATGGTATATCGGAGTAATCTTCCGCAATTTCGTTTTCGTGACATTTATATTGAGGGTGCCAATGCGCAGCAGCAGGCCTATATAAAAAAGGAATTTCATGATGATCCTCATGAAGTGTTTACTTATGAGGATTTGAAACGGGGATATTTCCGCTTGCTGGCCGATAACATGATTTCGGAAATTATCCCTCATGCGGTTTATGACCCGCAAACAGACCTTTATTCCCTCCGGTTAAAGGTAAAGATGGAAGATAACTTTTCGGTGCGCATTGGTGGAAGCGTATCTACTACCAGTTCCAATCAGATTTATTTGGGAGTGGGTTATCAGAACTTGAATTATTATTCGAAGGAAGTGACGATTGACGGGCAGATAGGAAAAATCTACAATAATGCCCAGTTTATGGCTCGGTTCGATTTGCCGACACGTGTGCCTACTTCTTACCGTCTGATCGGTTCGATCAGTACATTTGATTATTATAAAAAGGATAAACTGTTTTCGAGGCACGATATTCCTTCGTTTAATTCGAAAGACGAGCGTTTCCTGAAACTGATGGTTTCCTTGCCCTTTCTTGCCAACAAACGGGCTGAATTTAGCTTTGGAATAGGAAAACTGGAGGATAATTACTTCCAGTCGAATGTGATCGATTTTGAGAAGGATCGTTCGGATCAAAGTATGTATCGTTTGTTGGGAGGGGCTATAGGCTTTTATGGGAGTACGCTTAATGCCAGGCAATATGCTACGAAAGGCTATTATGAAAAATTGATTGCACAGATTTTCACCGGAAAGGAAAAGTTCATTCCTGGAAATTCTCCGGAAACGGCTACGTGGAAAGAAAGGCAGTCGTGGCTTCAGATTTCTTATATGAAAGAAGCCTACCATACCATGAGCCCGAAGTTTACTTTAGGCTGGATGGCCGAGGCTGTTTATTCTTCGAAGAATTTTTCGGAGAACTATACGGCCACCATGATGCAGGCATGCGATTTTTCGCCTACTCCACACAGCGAATTGATGTATAACGAAGCTTTTCGCGCCAATCAGTACATAGCGGCAGGTATTAAGCCGATATATGTATTGAATGATATGTTTCAGGTTCGCACCGAATTTTATGGATTTGTGCCAATTTTCCCCATTAAGAAGAACTCTTTTAATAAAGCATATTATGGAAAAGTATTCAGTCGCTTCGAATATTTGGGAGAATTGTCCGTCGTATGCCATTTGCCCTTTGGAGCTATCTCAGCATACGTAAATCACTATAGTTCACCGAGAAAGGAGTGGAATGTAGGTATTACGTTAGGATGGCAGTTATTCAATTATAGGTTTATTGAATGATTTTTTTCAAAAAAAATAGGAGAATTGTTTGCTAATTCAAAAATGTGCTGTATCTTTGCACCCGTTAAACAAAGAGGCCGCGTAGCTCAACTGAATAGAGTAGCTGACTACGGATCAGCCGGTTACAGGTTTGAATCCTGTCGCGGTCACAAGTTTTCATAATAATAGAAGGTCGCGTAGCTCAACTGAATAGAGTAGCTGACTACGGATCAGCCGGTTACAGGTTTGAATCCTGTCGCGATCACAGAGAACCCCTGCAAGAGATTTGTCGGGGTTTTTTGTTTATATCCACAGATCCCCACTTATGCGTGATTTTTTTCCTAGTTAGCTAATATTTTTTTTCTAACTGGGAAAAAATATTTTCCTAACTGGGCAGAATTTGCTGGACTATTTGTTTGAGGATTATGAGGTGAGATAAAATAAAAAATGGAGTAGAAAGCTATTCACATTCTTTCTACTCCATTTTTTTGTTTTTTTTGCTATTGTGATATCAGCATTTGATGTTTAACTCATTCAAGATGTTGCGTATGGCTTCGAACGTGGTGATTCGCGTTGGAACTAGCGGGAGGCGCAATTTGTTTTCGATCATGCCCATGGCGTTTAGCATCGCTTTTACTCCTGCAGGATTGCCGTCGACGAACAATAACTTGAAAAGTTCGGCAAATTTATGATGAATCGTCAGTGCATTGGCATAATCACCCTGCAAGGCCAGGCGTACCATGCGGCTGAATTCGCGCGGAAAGGCATTTCCGATGACCGATATGATGCCGACAGCCCCTAAGGTGATCAGTGGGAAGGTCATGCCGTCATCGCCCGAAATAACGTCAAAATTTGCGGGTTTGTTCTTGATGATGTCGTCCATTTGGGTGATGTCGCCCGAAGCTTCTTTTATGGCGATGACATTCTTGAAATCGCGTGCAATGCGCAAAGTCGTTTCGGCTTTCATGTTGACCCCTGTACGTCCGGGTACGTTATAAAGTACAATCGGGAGCTCTGTAGCTTCGGCGATGGCTTTATAATGCTGATATATGCCTTCCTGCGATGGCTTGTTGTAGTATGGTACCACAGACAAAATAGCATCTACACCTGTAAAATCGTCGTTTTTCAACGTTTCTACCACGGCGCGTGTATTATTTCCGCCTACTCCCAGCAAGATTGGGATTCGGCCGTTCACGCGTTCGATGACTTTTTTCTTAATGGTTCTTTTTTCGTCTTCGGTCAGCGTGGGAGTTTCAGCCGTTGTGCCGAGTACGCACAGAAAATCGGCATTGTTTTGCAGCAAGTAATCTACCATACGCATCAGTGCGTCGTAGTCTACGCTTTCATCCTCTTTGAACGGAGTAATCAGTGCTACTCCCATTCCTTTCAATCTTGTCTGTATCATGAGTTTTATAAGTATGTCTTAATGATTCGCAAAAGTACGATTTTTTTCGATTTAGCCTACAAATATAACCATTAAAAAAGTTTTCACTAGAAAAATGTTAGGAAATAAGTTCCAAAAACTCGTCTTCGTTCATTATCTTTATACCTAGTTTCTGGGCTTTTTCGAGTTTGGCAGGCCCCATATTGTCGCCAGCCAGGATAAAGGAAGTCTTCGAAGAGATGCTTCCGGAATTTTTTCCTCCGTTTTTCTCGATCAGGGCTTTGTATTCATCGCGCGAGTGATGCTGGAATACTCCGCTGATCACGATGGATTGACCGCTCAGCTTATCGGTATATCCGCTCAGGTCTTCTTCGCTTCTCGAAAACTGAAGTCCGGCCTCTTTCAGCCGTTCTACCAGCTGACGGTTCGAAGCGTTGGCAAAGTAGCTGACGATGCTTTGCGCTATTTTTTCTCCGATTTCATCGATATTTGTCAGAGTGGCCATATCGGCTTGTTCCAGTTCTTCGATATTGGCAAACGACTTGGCAATTTTTTTGGCTACGGTTTCGCCGACAAATCGGATACCCAAAGCGAAAAGTACCCTTTCGAAAGGCACCTCTTTACTGCTGGCAATTCCTTTGATTATGTTATCGGCAGACTTTTCTCCCATTCGTTCCAGGTCTTTTATGTCGTCGGCTGTAAGTGTATACAGGTCGGCAGCATTCGCTATCAGTCCTTTACGATAGAACATGTCTACTGTTTCAGGTCCCAGTCCGTCAATGTTCATGGCCCGGCGGCTGATGAAATGCTCTATTTTTCCTTTGATTTGTGGAGGACATGCCGTTTCGTTCGGGCAGTAATGGGCGGCCTCTCCTTCATAGCGTATCAGCTGGCTTCCACACTCCGGACAGCGGGTAATGAATTTAACCTTTTCGCCTATCAGCATAGTACGGGCTTCTTTGTCTACCCCGGTTATTTTAGGGATGATTTCTCCTCCTTTTTCTACATAGACCATGTCGCCTATGTGCAGGTCCAGGCCTTCGATGATGTCAGCGTTGTGGAGGGAGGCACGTTTGACGATGGTACCGGACAGCTGAACGGGGTCCAGATTGGCGACAGGAGTGATGGCTCCGGTTCTTCCTACCTGATAAGTCACTTTGTTCAGTCGGGTCAGGGCACGCTCTGCCTGAAATTTGTATGCAATGGCCCATCGGGGTGACTTGGCGGTATATCCCAAATTCTTTTGCTGTCTCAGACTGTTTACTTTCAGCACAATACCGTCTGTCGCTACGGGCAGGTTTTTACGTTCCGTATCCCAATAATTGATATAGTCCATAACCTCTTGTAAGGTATGTGCTTTTTTCATGTGTTCCGATATCTTGAACCCCCATTGCGCGGCAGTTTGCAGGTTTTCGTAATGCCCGTCGCACGGCAGATTCTCGCCAAGCAGGTAATATAAGTACGAATCGAGTTTGCGCGAGGCTACGATAGCGGAGTTTTGCAGTTTTAAAGTGCCCGAAGCTGCATTTCTCGGATTGGCAAATAGCGGCTCTTCGCGCGCTTCTTTTTCCCGGTTCAGCTCTTCAAAAACAACCCAAGGCATCAATATCTCACCTCTGATTTCGAAAGAAGGAGGATAATTGCCGTGTAATACCAGAGGTATACAGCGTATGGTCTTTACATTGTCCGTTACGTCATCTCCTTTTTCTCCGTCTCCCCGGGTGACTGCGCGTATCAGTTTTCCATCCTCGTAAGTCAGTGATATGGAAGTGCCATCATATTTAAGTTCGCAGCAGATCTCGAAATCTTCGTTCAGGGCTTTCTTAACCCGTTCGTAGAATTCGGCAACTTCGCTTTCCGAATAGGTATTCCCCAAAGAAAGCATAGGGTATTTGTGGGCTACCTGGGTAAAGTTTTTGTTGATGTCGCTTCCGACGCGCATGGTGGGAGAATTTTCATCCTGATATTCAGGGTGTTCTTTCTCAAGATCCTGTAATTCGCGCATCATGTCGTCGAATTGTTTATCTGATATTTCGGGAGCGTTCAGCACGTAGTAATTGTAATTGTGCCTGTGCAGCTCAGCACGCAATTCCTCTATTCTTTCTTTTATATTCATAATATATCTGGTTCGATTGTCTGAATGCAAAAATAGCGGTTTCTCTGCGAATATTCTTACTTTTGTTGCGTGAAAATAGAACTTGCTGTATTTTTGCAAAAAATCAAGTAATATGCGTATAGACATTATCACAGTTCTGCCGGAAATGATTGAAGGATTCTTCAATTGTTCGATTATGAAGCGTGCTCAGAACAAGGGACTCGCGGAAATATGTATTCATAATCTGCGTGATTATACTGAAGACAAATATCGCCGTGTGGATGATTATCCTTTCGGAGGATTTGCTGGAATGGTTATGAAGATAGAGCCTATTGAGCGTTGCATCAACAGCCTGAAAGCAGAACGAAACTATGATGAAGTAATATTTACCACCCCGGATGGGGAAAAGTTTTGTCAGCCTATGGCTAATACGCTGTCGCTGGCGCAAAACCTCATTATCCTTTGCGGTCACTTTAAGGGCATCGACTATCGTATCCGCGAGCACCTTATTACGAAGGAGGTCAGCATAGGAGATTATGTGCTTACCGGAGGCGAACTGGCTGCGGCTGTTATGGCCGATGCGATTGTGCGTATTATTCCCGGTGTTATATCAGACGAACAATCTGCTCTGTCCGATTCGTTTCAGGACAATTTGCTGGCTGCGCCTGTGTATACTCGCCCTGCTGATTATAAAGGATGGAAGGTTCCTGAAATTTTACTTTCGGGCCATGAGGCTAAAATAAAGGAATGGGAGCTGCAACAGTCCTTGGAACGTACCAGAAGACTTCGTCCTGACTTGTTGGGGGAATAGAGAATCAACCTGGAAACAGAAATAAAAGTTGTATGAAAACAAGAAAAGAGGACTTTCGTTGAAATGTCCTCTTTTCTTGTTTTTGTATGCGAAGGATGTGCTGTTGTAATCTATTACACCTCAAGCGCACCGATAATATCGCGTACGGAATTGAATTTATGTCTTTCCAAGTAGTCGTTGATACCTTCGGCAACTTTGATGGTGACAGTAGGATCAATGAAGTTTGCAGTACCGATTTGTATAGCAGAGGCTCCAGCTAGCATAAATTCTACTGCGTCTTTCCAGTTCATGATTCCTCCTAAACCAATGACAGGTATTTTTACTGCTTTGGCAACTTGCCATACCATGCGCAGGGCAATGGGTTTGACTGCTGCTCCTGACATACCGCCTGTAATGGTAGAGAGTATGGGGCGTCTTTTTTCGGCATCGATAGCCATTCCAAGCAGAGTATTGATCAATGAAACGCTGTCGGCACCTGCTCCTTCGGCAGCTCGGGCTATTTCGGTAATGTCGGTGACATTGGGAGACAGTTTCACAATAAGCGTTTTTTTATAGACCGAGCGTACGGCTTTTACTACCTCTTCAGCGCCTTTGCTTGTTACACCAAAAGACATTCCTCCTTGTTTTACGTTCGGGCAGGAGATGTTTAATTCAATGGCAGGAATTTTGTCAAGTTCGTTAATGATAGAAGCGGTTTCGGCATAATCTTCGACAGTTGCTCCCGACACATTAACAATCATATTGGTCTGGATATCTTTTATTCTGGGATAGATGTGTTCAACAAAGTAATGGACACCCTTATTTTGCAGTCCCACAGCGTTTAACATGCCTGAAGGGGTTTCTGCCATACGGGGATATGGGTTTCCTTCACGTTTGTGAAGAGTGGTTCCTTTTACAATAATACCCCCTATTCGCGCTATATCTATAAAGTCTGCAAACTCCTCACCGTATCCAAATGTTCCGGATGCTGTCATTACCGGATTTTTCATTTGTAATTCACCGATATTTACACTTAAATCTGCCATAATAATCTATTTATATTAAAAACCGGACCTTCTTTACATACGCATAAATGCCCTTCTGTGGTGTTTTCTACACAGCACAAGCAGGCGCCTAAACCACAAGCCATCATGTTTTCCAATGAAACTTCGCAGTTGATACCTTTGCTTTTGGCATATTTGGCTACAGCCATCATCATTGGCTTGGGACCACAAGTATAAATCTGCTCAAAGTCTATTTGGCTTAAAATGGTATGCTGTGTTACATATCCCTTTTCGCCATGGCTGCCATCTTCTGTAGTGGTGTAGACAGGGCCGTATTGGGCAAATTGCTCCAGTTGGAGCAGATCTTTACTGCTTCTGGCGCCTAAAAGGAAGGTGGGTTTGTGGCCGTTTTTAGCCAGTTGCTCTCCCAGGTAAAGCATGGGGGCAGTTCCTACACCTCCACCTACCAATAACAGCTTGTCAGAAGCTTTTTGAGGCATTGTGAAGCCATTTCCCAAAGGAAGTACAACATTGATCGTATCACCTGTTTTTGCCTCTCCCAAGCGCTTAGTTCCGTCTCCAACTAATTGAACCAGGAACCATACTTCGTTGCGGGAAGTATCTACATAATTGATGGATATTGGCCGGCGCAAAAATGTAGTGGGTGATCCGTCTACTCGAATTTCTGCAAATTGCCCAGGGCGCATCTCCGGAAGAGGAGAAGATGAGGTCAATTTTAGTAAAGCGTAATTTGTATGCAGTCTGATGTTTTCTGCTACAATAAGATCTAAAATGTATTTTTTCATATTCAATTAAGAGATATTTATCTTCGTGTGGCAAAGATACGCCAATTTATGGAAATAGGCATTTTTACAGATTATTTTTCGGGTTTGAATATTTCGTAAGTATTATCGTCGAAGAAAATTCTTATTTCCGTTATTTTCTTTGCAGGCTTTTCTTTATAGATAACTTCTTGTCTAACAATGCTATTAGGACTGTTTTGAGGCGTTCCTAATGCGATTTCCTTGCGATTTTCAGTTTTGTCTGTCCCATTGGACGGATTTTCTGCATTCTCAGCAAATAAGGGATAGTCGAAATCCGGGCAACTAGCAGTGGAGGAAGATGAGTCTTTGCTCATTTCTCCTTTACCTGTCAGCAGCCACTCTAAATTAATATCGCTATAACGTTGGTGAAGGCGAAGGATAACTTCGGTACTTGGATATTTGTTGCGTTCTCCCAATATGTGTGAAATGGTGGCTTGGGCTACGCCAATACTCTCGGCAAAGGCACCAGCCGTTAATTTCTCACGGTCCATAATCATTTTTAATCGGTCCTTTATGCTCATACCATATATTATTATGAATGTATTTTTGTATTTTATGGATTACAAAGATAAAGTATTAAAATTACAATAGCAAATATATTTTTGTAAACGTGGTCTTGTACATAAGTAATGATATTATTTCGTTTGTTATATATACGATTGTAATAACCCTGTTTATGTGTTAATCTTTTAGTTTATAATTCATATATAAATAAATGATATGCAGTTAATTATCGTATCTTATTATGGCTTATTTGTTCTATTAACTGGTTATTATTGTATATCAGCTATATTTTATTTAAATTTTTAAGATAGATAATCCTTATAATCAGCTGATTCTATTGATATTGATTTTATTATAGATATGAATGTGTGTTCTGTTGACTCATGCATATTACATTTATGATTAAACGCTATACTTTTGGAATAGTATGTACGATGATTAAGATTTATGTATTTTGGGAATATTATTTATAGTATTTAAGTATGATTATAAATGTAATATTCGTGATTTACTTTATTGAATATTACATTTGAAAAAAATCTGTGAAGTTAAACCTTCTCTAATTATGCCAACACCTAGGTTTAAACAAAGAAAATCTGGTTAAACCTAAAATTTGGGGCTTAATTTTACCGGATATGTGATCGGGGTACAAATTTGTGATTCTAAAAAGCTTTATTTGGCTATAATCTGTTGAAAAACAGAATAATATATCCGATTTCCTATTTATAAATAACTTCGCTTCTAGAAAATAATGGCTTTGAGCATGAATTAATAATAGGAATGAAATGGTAGAAGAGGAAAAAGTGAAGTTGCCGTTAATGAATTTTGTGAATAGTCGGAAAAACCTATTATAAAGAAATAGATCCCCTAAGGGGACTTATAAGCTTTGCCGACTATTCACTTCTTATTTGCAGCTTGCTGATTGTAAGTAGTGCAGATAACATGTAAACGAAAGTTGTTATAGACTATTGTTATAGCAAATAAGTATAAGGATATTTTATTCTTATTAGTGTAGTATTTTGAAAATTAATTCTCGAAGAAGCTCACTATCTGTCAATGATGAGTTACCAATTCCTTTTGATTTGGCGTCAGTATACCTGATCTCCCCTATGATTTGCATTGTCTTTACGCCACTGTATCGTTTCATGGCAGTTTGGTATTCCCTAGCTTGCCATGGACTTTTCAATCCCAGGAAAGAGGCAATTCCCTGTTCCGATTTTTCTGGTGCATAATAGGCTAGCATGAGGTTTGAATAAAAGCCAAAAAGTAAAGATAAGGTCATCTGTAATGGATTGGTTTTAGGATTTTTCTCAAAATAGTTTATTATCTGATTAGCTTTTAGAACATTCCTTTCTACCAATGCGCTTCGAAGCTCAAAGTTATTATAGTCTTTGCTTATACCTATATTACGCTCAATTTGCTCTGGGGTGACACGGGTCTGCCCTTTAGGGAGTGTAATGATTAATTTTTCCAGTTCTCCTGTCAGCCGACTAAGGTCTGTACCCACAAAGTCGGCTAACATAGAAGTGGCTTTAGGCTCCAGATCTACCCCTTTACGTTTCATGTAGGAAGTGATAAATGCCGGAAGTTGGGCCTCTTTTAGCTTCTTTGATTCGAACAAGATGCCCACTTTCTCTATTTCAGCAGCTAATTTTTTCCTTCGGTCCAGTACTCCATGTTTGTGGCATATGACCAGTATGGTTGATCTGAGAGGCTTTTGCAGGTAATAGGAAAGTTCGTCTATATTGCGAATCGATTGAGCTTCTTTCACTATAACGACCTGGTGTTCGGACATCATAGGATATCGCTTGGCTGCATTGATGACTGTAGCGATATCTACGTCTGCACCATAAACTACAGAAAGGTTGAATTCCTTTTCCGTATCAGTCAGAACATTGTCCATGATATAATCAGAGATGAGGTCAATATAGTATGCTTCTTCCCCCATCAGATAATAGATAGGACGATACTGTTTTGAGCGTAGTTCTCTTAAAATATCATCACATGTTATCTCTTGTTTTGTCATATAAATGGAGTGGTTTTACCAGTCGAATTTCAGATGTTTTACGGTTTTTTTCTCATCGATAATCATACGTAAAGACTCTATTCCGATGCCTACATGTTCTGCTACGTAGTTCTGGGTTACGAGATTGTCGCTTTTTTCTGTTTTGACACCTTCCGGAATCATAGGCTGATCGGAAACCAGAAGCAGAGCACCAGTAGGAATGTGGTTAGCAAATCCACAGCTGAATAAGGTTGCGGTTTCCATATCGACGGCCATTGCTCTAGTTTTCTTCAGATACTCTTTGAAGGCGTCGTCGTGCTCCCAGATTCGTCGGTTAGTAGTATAAACGGTGCCGGTCCAGTAATCGCGGCCATAGTCACGAATAGCAGATGAAACGGCACGCTGTAGCATAAATGCAGGCAGTGACGGCACTTCTGGAGGAAAATAATCATTGGAGGTACCTTCTCCACGAATTGCGGCAATGGGAAGAATAAGGTCACCAATTTTATTTTTACGGTCAATTCCTCCGCATTTCCCCAAAAACAGGCATGCTTTGGGATGAATAGCACTTAATAAATCCATGATAATTGCCGCATTGGGACTTCCCATTCCAAAGTTTACTATCGTTATGCCTTCAGCTCTTGCTGATATCATATTGGCATCTCTTCCTAAGATTGGTACATTAAACTTTTCGGCAAAGATTTCTACATACTTATTGAAATTAGTCAGCAATATATACTCATCAAAATCTTCCAGACTACGTTTTGTGTAACGAGGTAACCAATTAGCTACAATTTCTTCCTTTGTTTTCATAAGATTTCATTATTTTTGCACCTTCTAATAAGGATGCATCTATTATTAAATTCACAAATGTAGTAAATGTTATCGTTAAATTTGCCAGCATTCGATGCTAAAATTATCGTAAAAGATGGGAAAAAGGCTATTTTCGACATAATACGTCGCCGATATGTAGCATTGACACCAGAAGAATGGGTTCGCCAGCATTTTGTTCACTTCCTGTTGACTTATAAAGGATATCCGCAGGCTTTAATGGCTAATGAAGTACAGTTGCAATTGAATGGGACAAGAAAACGTTGTGATACTGTGCTTTATCGTCGCGATCTTAGTGCACAGATGATTGTAGAATACAAAGCACCGGATGTAGTGATTACACAAGCTGTATTCAATCAGATAACGCGCTATAATATGGTGCTTAAGGTAGATTATCTGGTGGTAAGCAACGGTATACAACATTATTGTTGTCGTATGGATTACGAGCGGAATACTTATACCTTTTTGCAGGACATACCGGATTACCGGTTGCTATAGCGTGTATTCAGTTCGTCGTAAATCAGTCTTGAGATGAATGCAATGATAGAAGCGTTTTCTTGATCGGTTTCGTATGAGTTCATCACAAAGATTGCAATGTAATATTTCACCCCGCAAGGTAGCGTGACGAAGCCTAGATCATTGTCTGCAAGCTTCATTCCGTTTGGGTTCCGATCGGACGAACCGGTCTTATGCCCTACTTGAGTGCTGGGAGGTAATAGGCCCTTTAACTTATCAGTGCCAGTAGTTGTACCCAGCATGATTTCTGTGAGAAACTCTTTGTAATTGTTGGAAAATAAGGCTTTTGTATCTGCAATGAAAAGCAAGCGGGTTGCTTCTGACGGGTAACTCCAATTGTTATAAGGCGCCTTTTCCGGATCCTGATGCATGGTATTTTCTGTTTCCGAAAGATGGAAATTCTTGATACCCAGCTTTCTTATGTAGCTATCTACTTTTGAGATGCCTCCTGCATAATCTATTAAAATGTCACAGGCGTTGTTGTCACTGAGAGAGACACTGTATTTCAATAAGTCACGTAGTGAGATATTGATGTCTTGATTGGGGTATTTGTCTCGTAAGGGACTATAGGTATTTTTCTGTAGCTGAGACGAGCTGATGTGCAAAATACTATCCAAAGATGTGCCGGCATGATCCATTTTATCTAAAACGGCCAATGCTATATGAAATTTGAAAACACTAAGGAGCGGATAACGTAAATTGTTGTTATAGAGTAGCGTATCTCCCCTTTCCGTCAGAACGGAGACTCCTACCGTAGCTTTTTTGTTTTTCAGGAAGTCTGAAATTCTGGATTGTAATGTTGTGTTTTGTGCACAGAGAGTTGTTACACTAAACAAATAACTTACTAAAATGAATGTAGTCCTCAGTTTCATGGCGTTTCCTTATGAAAAAAAGTCCGACCTGTCTTTTGCAAAGTAATGCGGACAAATCGGACTTTTTTATTCTTTTTTTAATCAGCGTCAGCTATTTTTCTTCTGCTTCTTGTCGGCTTTTCCTTTACTGGCTCTTCTTTATGTTCAGGGGTTACTCCAGCCAGTTCGGGGTCTATCATGATGCGTCCGCAATATTCACATACAATGACTTTTTTGCGTGAGCGAATATCCAGTTGTCTCTGAGGCGGAATCTTATTGAAGCAACCGCCACATGCGTCACGTTGTACATAGACGATGCCCAGACCGTTGCGTGAATTCTTACGGATTCGTTTGAACGACTGAAGCAGACGAGGCTCTATTTTGGTTTCCAAGTCTTTAGCCTTGTCTCTCAGTTTTTCTTCTTCCTGCTTGGTTTCAGAAATAATTTCGTCCAACTCGTTCTTCTTTACTTCCAGGTCTTTCTTTCTTTCTTCCAGGGTGTTTGAGCTTTCTGCTTCTTCAGCAGTCTTTGCCTGTTCCTGTGCGGTAAACTCTTTGATTCTCTTTTCGCAGAGTTCGATTTCCAGTGTCTGGAATTCAATTTCTTTGGTCAGGAAATCATATTCCCGGTTATTACGGACATTATCCTGTTGTTCTTTGTATTTTGCAACAGAAGCTTTAGCTGCCTCTATCTCAACTTTTTTGCCTGCTATAGAAGTCTTCAGTTCTGCAATTTCAGATTTAATTCTTTCGATACGAGTACTTAAACCTGCTATTTCATCCTCCAGATCCTGCACTTCTAACGGCAGTTCGCCTCTTAATGTTTTAATTTCGTCGATTTTGGACAAGGTTGTCTGTAGTTGGTACAACGTTTTCAACTTTTGTTCCACGGTCAGTTCTTGTGGATCTTTTTTTGCTTCTTTAGCCATTGCTTTACATGTATTTTATGGGATTTGTATTTACTTTAGTCATCTGTATGTCCAAAGCAGGAAACAGATCCCTGATTATTGTATAAAATATTTCTTTCGTATATTGTTCGCTCTCATAATGTCCTATCTCGGCCAGCAGTATTTCTGTGTCGAGGCCAAAATAGTCATGGTATTTTATTTCACCGGTAATGAAGACATCTGCCTGGTTGCGTATGGCATGAGGAATTAAAAAGGCTCCTGCGCCACCGCATAAAGCAACAGTCTGTATTTCCCTTCCTGTCAGTTTATTGTGTTTCAGACATCCCACTTCGAACGTTTTCTTTATCTTTTTCAGGAATTCCAGCTCTGTTTCAGGATGTTCCAGTTCTCCAATCAGACCTGAGCCAGCCTGTCCCCATGAGTTTTGCAGCGGGTACAGGTCGTAAGCAGGCTCTTCGTAAGGGTGTGCGTGAAGCAGCGCTTTGATTGCTTCTGTCTTTTTGTATGCAGGCAGCACAGTTTCTATCCGCACTTCCTTTTCGGTATGCAACTCTCCGATGTTTCCACAAAAGGGATGTGTACCCTCCGATGCACGGAAGGTGCCCTCTCCTACTACATTGTAACTGCATGAATCATAGTTGCCTATACAGCCGCAACCAGCATCGAATAAAGCCTTTCGGACCGATTCTGCTTGCATCAGCGGTACGAATGTTACCAGCTTCAACAGAGAGTTTTCTTTCGGCAGCAGGATACGGGTGTTTTTTAATCCGATTTTCTCTGCTATTTTAAAATTGACTCCTTGCTGCAGATTATCCAGATTGGTATGGGCTGCATAGATGACAAGGTCGTTTTTGATAGCCTTCAGAATGCAACGTTCTACATAATCCTTTCCTGTAATGGATTTGTATCCTTTAAAAATAAGCGGATGATGCGCAATGATCAGGTTATATCCTAAAGCAATTGCTTCATCCAGAACGGATTCGGTAACGTCAAGACACAACAAAGCCCCTGTTGCTTCCGCATCTGTCAATCCTATTTGCAAACCGGCATTGTCAAATCCGTCTTGCAATGGCAGAGGCGCGAACCGTTCAAGGGCGCATACTACTTCCTTTATCTTCATATAAATGGAAAAAATTGTCTGCAAATATACGAAAAAAGCATGTACGCAACTCTGATTTTTGTTTTTTTTAGAAATAGAGCAGAGTATTGGGGAATAAATTAGGACTAAAAAGAATGGGAAAAAACAAGGAAAGTGCGTTATGCTTTCTCGCAGGATATGGATTATTGCGGATAAAATCCGACAAGCTTATCCGGAGAGAGGCATGACACACTTTCCTTATTCTTGTATATTGCTTTCGGGTATGGGTACAGGTTTATTCTTTACTTAACTGCTTGGAATACAGACTGTCGATAATTCCGTCTGCCAGTCCTATTACAGGTACATGGATGTATTCGGCCTTTACGATATTGGCTATGGTCAGGAATATTTCGGCGGCCGGTACAATGACATCTGCGCGGTCGGCTTTCAGACTGAATTCATTCATGCGCTGTTCGGGTGTCAGCGGTTTGAGTTCATCGTATAATCCTTGCAAAGAAGCGATAGGCATCCTCATCTTCTTTTTATCCTTTTTCTCGGCCAGACGATACAGTTTATTGATGTTTCCTCCCGATCCGATGATGTTGATACCTTGGAAGTCGGCCGTAAGCCGTGTCAGATCGTCTTTCATCTGTGCCCAGGTTTCGTCTTTCACGGCTCCGCTCAGGATGCGTACGGTTCCTATATTGTACGAAAGCGACTGAACCAATTCACCATTGGTCAGCAGGTTGATTTCTGTACTTCCACCGCCGACATCTACATAAATATAGTTTCCGGTACGGTCTTCCATACATTCTATATGATTGTTGTAGATCATATGTGCTTCTTCCTGGCCATCAATTACTTCGATGTTGATGCCTGTGTCTTTCAGAATCTTCTTGATGACACTTTTCCCGTTTTTGGCATCGCGCATGGCAGAGGTAGCACATGCACGGTAGTCGGTCACTTCGTATATCTTCATCAGTTGGCGGAAGGCTTTCATCAGTCTTCTCAGCTTGACGAGTTTTATTTCAGAAACTTCTCCTAAAGAAAAGACATCGAATCCCAACCGCAGGGGAACTCGCAGCAACATGACCTTTGACAGTCGCTTGCTGATCAGGTTTTCGTCTTCTTTTTCTTTTTTGATTAGCAACCGCACTGCATTCGAACCGATGTCGATGGCGGCATAGCATTTATTACTCATTGTTATTCTTGTTTTTGATTGTCTGGTGTGGTATTGCAATAGCTGTAATATAATTCTTCTTGCGAGCGGAATGGAGTTCCTTCTTCAGAAGTCCATGGCTGGTTGTCCCCTTTCCCATCTACTACGCGTCCCTGGCAGGTATCACGCAGCCCATACTCTATCACTTTTCGCAAGTCTGCTTTGATTTGCGGGTCATACACAGGCGTAACTACCTCTACCCGATTGTCCAGATTGCGTGGCATCCAGTCGGCCGAACCGATGAATGTCTTGTCTTCTCCGCCGGCAGCGAAGATGAAGATGCGCGAGTGTTCCAGATAGCGGTCGATTATACCATTGATGTGTATCGTATCGCTCAGTCCCGGAATGCCGGTTATCAGCGAACAGTTACCTCTTACCAATAAACGGATGGGAACTCCGTTGGACGATGCTTCGTACAGTTTCCGCACCATTGTAGTGTCGGTTATGTGGTTTATCTTGATCAGTATGTAAGCCGGTTTGCCAGCCTGCTTGTTCTTGATTTCGTCGTTGATCAGTTTGATAAACTTGTTTTTCATTTCATTGGGCGATACCAGTAACTCTTTGAAGTGTACAGGCGAATAAGGCTTCTCAATGAACGTGAAGACCGAATTTACGTCGTTGACGATGTTGCGTGCAGCAGTCATCACCATGTAGTCCGTATACATTCGTGCGTTTCCTTCATGGAAATTTCCCGTACTGATGCAGGCTATGTTATTACCTGTCTTCATGGTAATGTGAGTGATCTTGGAATGAACTTTCAGGCCTTCTACGCCGAATATCACGTGTATACCCGCATCCTGCATCTTCTTTGACCAGCCAATGTTGGAAGCTTCGTCGAAGCGTGCCAGCAGTTCGATGACAACCGTTACTTTCTTGCCGTTGCGTGCTGCGCAAATCAGGGCCTTTACTACTTTGGAGTCTTTGGCCAGTCGGTAAAGGGTGGTTTTGATGCTTTTCACCTCTTTGCTGACTGCAGCTTCCTGCAACACACGGATGTAGTAGTCAAAACTGTGGTAGGGAACGTGGATAAACCGGTCTTTTTCCTGTATCAGCTTAAGCAGGCTTTTTCCGCTGTCCAGTTCGGGCTTGATGACAGGAGCCCATACCGGGTATTTCAGGTCCTTGCGTCCGCAGTCGGGGAAAGACATCAGGTCTTTATGGTTGTGGTAGCGTCCTCCGCTCAAGACGGTGTCCAGCTTGTCCAGATTCAGTTTGTTCATTACCCGTTTCAGCATGTCCTTGGGCATCTGGCTGTCGTATATCACTCGTAGCGCATCACCTTTCTTGCGGCTTTTTACTCCTTTGGATATCTTTTGCAGCATGCCGTTGCGAAGGTCGTTGTCAATCTCCATTTCGGCATCCTTGGTGAATTTAAAGGCATATGCGTTGAACGAGCTATATCCCAGTCCGGCGAAAATCATCGGCAGGCAATAGCGGATTACATCATCCAGATACATCAGATAGCTTTTTCCATCTTTGTCCGGCAGACGGACAAAACGTCCGCATTCGGCTACGGGAAGGGCTATGAGCGCGTAGTCGAATGTTTTCTTACCATTGGCCTGCATCTTCACAGCCAGGTAAATGTTTTCGTCGGTTTCGTCGGTCAGCTGTTTTACGGCCGAAAGCCAGATGGCACTTACAAAACCGCTTAACTTTTGCCGATAGAACTGGCGGACATAGTTTTGCTGTTCTTCGTCCAGTTCGTCTTCTTTGACGATGAATATGTTTTCGTGTCGCAATTGGCCGGTAACGTCCCGAATGGCCGACTCGTACTCTTTGACATATTTGTTGTTTAGCTTGTTGATCTGTTTGATGAGTCGTTGCGCATGTTCACGTTCCGAGCGCACTCCTTTGTCATCGCATTCGGCTATACGGCTAAGGGTGGCCATACGTACACGGAAGAATTCATCAAGGTTGTTCGAATAGATTCCAAGGAAGCTTAGTCTCTCCAGCAATGGGATATGGGGTTTCATTGCTTCTTGCAGGATGCGCCGGTTAAAATACATCCAGCTTAAGTCTCGGTCGACGTATGCGTCGGACAACTCTTTTTTACTGATCATATTTTGTTACGATGAATAGATTATTTTCTGACTTGCAAAAGTATCCCACTGATGTTACAAATGTGTGTCAGAAATGTTACAATAAGGATAAGGACGGATGGTGACGGGCAGACGAGTCGGTGAAAGCGAATTCTCGATGCAGCGTAAGATGCGCCAGTCGCAAGTGTGCACCCAGTCGATGAACGCTTGATTGGGCCGGTAGCCTTTTGAAAATTCCAACAATTCTTCCAGGTTGAATTCGGTGGAGGTGATTCCTGCCCCATTGCGGACAGCGTCGTAAGCATTGCAGTCTTGTTCGATGTGAGCGGGAACCATCAATAAAGGTTTGCCCAGATACATGGCCTCGCACACCGACTCGAAGCCTGCCGTGGTGGCGTATGCCTTGCATCCGGCCATGTAGCGCAGAAATTCTACGTCGTTTATCTGGTGGAAACTCAGCGTTTCGTCTATCTGGCATATTTCTTCTTCATCCTGTTTGTCCCAGAAGAAGTGCAGGGGTACTTCTTTATGCCGCGCGTGCCAGTTCATGATGTTTTCTCCGAAACCGGCGTTCACCATGTAGCCGTGTATGTAGTTTCCCTGGCTGCTTTCGCATGCCAATACTTCTTTTCGCAACAAGGGCGGCACTACTTTTATGCGGGTCGAAGGGTTGTAGGCCATGTCGCGGAACGATAGTGCCAATATTTCTTTGGCTCCTATGCAGGTCAGTCGGGTAAAGAGCCGTAGCAGCGTCAGGCTGACGGACTGCCGGGGAGGAAATTCGAAGTCGGGATGCAGAAAGAGGTACTGGTGTCCGATGCTGATCTGTGGGACGGAGGGACGCATAAAGCAGTAGGTCAGCCCGGTCAGTAGTTCGTAGAAGTTGATGACAAGGTCGGCCCCGCTCTCCTCAATGCGCTGGCGGATGTAGTGCATGCTTTTGATGTATGCCGGTATTTTCAGCAGGTTGTATGCGATGCTGCGGGGCAGGTTGATTCGTTTGTTGGCCGGAGTCGGGAGAAAGTTGGGACTGATGAACCGTTTTACCGGTGCCTGTATGGTGCGGTTGAAAAATCCGGGAAGCCTTCGCGAATTGCTTTTCCCTACCAGCACTTCTACTACTTCGTGTCCGTTGCGGCGCAACAGTTCTTCCATGGTGATGGCTTGTGTCAGGTGCCCGCGTCCTTCTCCTTGAACGATAAAGATAACTTTCATCTGTTTGCTGATTTAATGGTTTACAAAAAACATCTTCTCTTTTTTCATCTTTACAAAGGTCATGTTTTCATGTTACGTCAGGATGTAGAAGGTGTGACAATTGGGTTATAAAATAAGTCATGCCGGCATCACGCCGACATGACCTTAAGAGAATTTATGGATTTACTTTCGTGTGTGAAAAGTTACTGCTGCCGTTGTGCAGGCAGTTCAATATCAAACAAATTCTTCAACCATATACATGTCGCTGACAAAGTCGTCTACAGTCTGTTCCAGGTTCAGGTAAGCTTCGTCCGGAGTTTCTCCGTAGGCGCTGCATAGTGTATTGTTTACGATGTAAGCATAAAAGCCACCGCCTGCTGCGGCCTCGATAGCGTATTCGTTTCTGTTCAGTTTCATAATTAGTCCTCCTTTTTTTGACATTGCAAAGATGCCCTAACTTTGTTTCAAACGTGTGTAGGCGAGATTACAAAACGGTAAAGAATGGATATGTTTTCAGGAGGTTTTGATGTGTCACAACTTCTTGTAGGGATAAGTCAAGTGCAGCAGATGTTTATACCTTTTGATAGGGATATGCCCCCCGAAAACAAACAGTACGTAGCGAAGGCCTTGCGGCCGGTTCACTACGTACTGTTGTTTTTTCAGGTTGTGTGTATCTTTCGTCCCGACGGGTATCAATACGAGCGGGCAAAGACTACGCGGCATGCCGAAGGCTTGCCTGTCACCATACACTTGCCGGGCTCTTTGTCGCCGGGGATGAAGGAGTCGAACGGGATGCAGCGGATGGTTGCTTTGGTCTCTTCCTTGATCTTTTCTTCGGTCTCGGTCGTACCGTCCCAGTGGGCCAGGATGAATCCGCCTTCTTCGATTTTCTCCTTGAATTCATCGTAGCTGTCTACGCTGATGATGCGCTTGTTGCGGTAGTCGAGCGCTTTCTTGTAGATGTTGGCCTGGATGTCTTCGAGGAGGTCTTTTACGTACTCTTCGATGCCCTCGCACGAGCGGGTCTCTTTCTCCAGCGTGTCGCGACGCATGATTTCCATCGTGTTGTTTTCCAGGTCGCGGCCACCCATTACCAGACGCACGGGCACGCCCTTCACTTCGTAGTCGGCAAACTTGAATCCGGGACGTTTGTTGTCGGCATTGTCGTACTTCACGGAGATGCCCATTGCCTTCAGTTTGGCCACGATGCCTGCCACTTTCTCGTCGATCTTGGCCAGCATCTCGGCGTTCTTGTAGATGGGCACAATCACTACCTGTATCGGAGCCAGGTGAGGCGGAAGTACCAGTCCGTTATCGTCGGAGTGGGTCATGATCAGGGCACCCATCAGACGGGTAGATACCCCCCAGGAAGTAGCCCATACGTATTCCAGCTTGTTTTCCTTGTTGACGAACTGCACGTCGAACGCTTTGGCAAAGTTCTGCCCAAGGAAGTGCGATGTACCGCTTTGCAGCGCCTTTCCGTCCTGCATCATGGCCTCGATGGTGTAGGTGTTGAGGGCACCGGCGAATCGTTCGTTGGCCGACTTCACACCCTTGATGACGGGAACAGCCATGTACTTCTCGGCGAAGTCGCTGTAGACGTTCAGCATTCTTACGGCTTCTTCCTCAGCCTCTTCGCGGGTGGCGTGGGCCGTGTGTCCTTCTTGCCACAGGAATTCGGCTGTACGCAGGAACAGGCGCGTACGCATCTCCCAGCGGAATACGTTGGCCCATTGGTTGCACAGGATGGGCAGGTCGCGGTAGGAGTTGATCCAGTTCTTGTACGTATTCCAGATGATGGTCTCCGATGTGGGACGGATGATGAGTTCTTCTTCCAGCTTGGCAGCAGGGTCTACCACTACTCCACCCCCGTTCGGATCGTTTTTCAGACGGTAGTGTGTTACTACTGCACATTCTTTGGCGAAGCCTTCCACGTGTTCGGCCTCGCGGCTAAGGAATGATTTGGGGATAAGCAAGGGGAAATATGCGTTGACGTGTCCGGTCTCCTTGAACATTGTGTCCAGCTGACGTTGCATCTTCTCCCAGATAGCGTAACCGTACGGTTTGATAACCATACATCCACGCACAGCCGACTGTTCTGCCAGGTCGGCTTTCACTACCAATTCGTTGTACCACTGAGAATAATTCTCGCTACGTTTGGTAAGGTCTTTCAGTTCTACTGCCATTTTTATTTCGTTTATTATAAGTTTTTCCTATTACGGTTTTTCAAACAGGACGCAAAATTACGAAATTCTTTGCAAAAGTCATTCATTCAGCAGTTTTTTTATCAGCAGTCGGGGTTGGAAGGTGGTGTATGTTCTTTGGGCAGGGTTCCGAATGCTTTTCCGGCAGGGGCGTCCGGGGGGCAACAAAAAAAGAAAGGATGTGTCTTTTCATTTTGACACATCCTCCTTGGTTCTGAGGGAGCGGCAAGCGGGACTCGAACCCGTGACCCTCAGCTTGGGAAGCTGATGCTCTACCAACTGAGCTACTGCCGCAAGATGTATGTATCGGGAGGGCGACCTCCCTTTTAAAACGTCGGCAAAGGTAATAAAATCTTTTAGAAAGAATCAAGCATTTCCTGATTTATTTCCTACTTTTGTGTGTTATTTCCAATTTTAGAAGAAGACAACCATGAAACGAATCATACTTATCACCGGAGGAGAACGGTCGGGGAAAAGCACTTATGCCGAAAAGCTGGCACTGTCTCTCACCGCCTCCCCCGTCTACATGGCCACTGCCCGCATCTGGGACGAGGAATTCCGGCAACGGGTACTCCGGCACCAGGCACGGCGGGGAAAAGAATGGACCAATATCGAGGAAGAAAAGCAGCTGAGCAAGCATGCGGTGGAAGGCCGGGTGGTGCTGATAGACTGCGTCACCCTGTGGGCCACCAATTTCTTCTACGAACTGAAAGCCGATGTCGGCCGGTCGCTCGAAGCTGCCAAGCAGGAGTTCGACCGGTTCACGGCACAAGACGCCACCTTTATCTTCGTCACCAACGAAATAGGTATGGGTGGCACCTCCGGGAACGAAATACAACGGAAATTCACCGATATGCTGGGCTGGCTGAACCAGTATCTGGCAGCAAAGGCCGATGAGGTCGTGCTGATGGTATCGGGTATTCCGGTGAAAATAAAATAGCCCTGTGCCCCATTCCCCATTCCCCATTAATCATTCACCATTCACCATTAATCATTAATCATTCCCCATTATAATCACCGCATGAAAACGTTCAATATATCCCGTCCGGATATGACCATCCGGGAAGCATTGGTCGATAAGATAAACAACCTGACCAAGCCCAAAGGCTCTTTGGGTATGCTGGAGGCACTTGCCCTCCAGATAGGACTGGTGCAGCAGACCTTGTCGCCTGCCCTGCATCATCCGCAGAACATCATTTTTGCTGCCGACCACGGAATCGTGGAGGAAGGCGTAAGCCTCTCGCCCAAGGAAGTGACTTGGCAGCAGATCAGTAACTTCCTGCATGGGGGCGCCGGAGTCAACTTCCTGTGCCGTCAGCATGGGTTTACACTGAAAATCGTTGATGCCGGTGTCGACTACGACTTGCCTTACGAGAAGGGCATCATCGACATGAAGGTTCGCCGCGGAACCCGCAACTACCTGCACGAGGCAGCAATGAGCCGCGAAGAGATGGAGCTGTGCATCGAACGCGGAGCCGAAATCGTGAGGCGCTGTCACGAAGAAGGCAGCAATGTGCTTAGCTTCGGGGAAATGGGAATAGGGAACACATCGGCCTCGTCGTTGTGGATGACCTGCTTCACCGGCATTCCTCTGGAACAGTGCGTAGGTGCCGGCAGCGGACTGAACACCGAAGGCATCCGCCATAAGTATCAGGTGCTACAGCAGGCCTTGCAGCACTATGCAGGCGATTACTCTCCGTGCGACGTGATCCGCTATTTCGGCGGACTGGAGATGGTGATGGCTGTGGGAGCCATGCTTGAGGCAGCCGAATTGAAGATGCTGATTCTGGTGGACGGCTTTATCATGACCAGCTGCATGCTGGCAGCAAGCAAGTTGTATCCTGCTGTCCTCGATTATGCCATCTTCGGTCACTGTGGCGACGAATCCGGTCACAAGTTGCTGCTCGATGCCATGGGGGCGACTCCCCTGCTCCACTTGGGGCTTCGTTTGGGCGAAGGTACGGGTGCCATCTGTGCCTACCCCATTGTCGATTCAGCAGTGCGGATGATCAACGAGATGGACAATTTTGCCCATGCATCGATAACCAAATATTTCTAAACGGAGATGAACGTATTAGCTGCATTTATCTTTTTCACCCGGTTGCCCTTCTGGAGACTTGGGGAAGTGCCCTCGGACAGCTTTAAGCATGTGGTGCCCTACTGGCCGGTGGTGGGCTGGCTGACCGGAGGCGTGATGGCTGCCGTTTTGTGGCTGGCCGCACAGGTGTTCCCGATGCCGGTGGCCTGGCTTTGTGCCATTATTGCCCGCTTGTTGCTTACCGGCTGCCTGCACGAGGACGGCCTGGCCGACTTCTTCGACGGATTTGGCGGAGGGCGCACACGCGAGCAGACACTGGCCATAATGAAGGATTCGCATATTGGCAGCTACGGGGTGATAGGGCTGATAATCTATTTCCTGTTGTTGTTTCAGTTGCACGCATTGCCGTTGGACCTTCTTTGCGCCTTGGCCTTTTGTGGCGACTGCTGGTCGAAGTTTACGGCTGCGCAACTGATCAATTTCCTTCCTTATGCGCGGAAGGAGGAAGAGAGCAAGGCACACGTCGTGTACCAGCGCATGAGGGTCAGCGAGTTCCTGTTGGCTCTGGCCGGTGGCGCGTTGCCTTTGGTTTGCCTGCTTCCTTTCGGCATGTGGCTGGTTGCTTTGTTTCCGGTAGTCGTGTTTGCAGCGTTGTGCCGGCTGATGAAGCGACGCCTGAACGGGTATACGGGCGATTGTTGCGGGGCCATGTTCCTGCTGTGCGAATTGGCTTTCTATTTGGGAAGCCTGTGGATGTATCATTATTACTAAGAAAAGAAATAGTCAATATATGGAAGTGATTCTTATCCGACATACCTCGGTAGATGTTCCTCCCGGGGTGTGCTATGGGCAGACCGACGTGCCTCTGAAGGCAACTTTCGAGCAGGAAGCGGCTGTCACGGCCGCAGGGCTGAAAGCGTTTCTGCCTTTCGACAAAGTGTATACCAGCCCGCTGACACGGTGCGTAAGGCTGGCTGCTTATTGCGGCTATCCCGACGCTACGCGCGACCGTCGTATTATGGAGATAAATTTCGGAGCCTGGGAAATGAAGCCGTTCCAGACGAACGACGATCCCCGTCTGAAGGAATGGTATGCCGATTATCTGAACGTAGCCGCCACCGGAGGCGAATCCTTTGCCATGCAGTACCAGCGTGTCAGCCAGTTTCTGGATGAGCTGAAAAAAGCGGATTATCAGCGTGTTGCCATATTCGCTCATGGAGGTGTCCTTATCTGTGCGCAGATATATGCTGGGCTGGTGAAGCCGGAGGAGGCTTTCAGTGCTTTGACGCCTTATGGTGGAATCATCAGTATTGAAATATAATGATAGAATAAAAGAGACATTTATGATACCAGAAGAGCTTAGAGAACTTTATAGAAACCATACCGGGCAGGATCCGGAAGAAATTGTCAGACTGACGCCGGCGGGTTCCAACCGTCGGTACTTCCGTCTGAAGGGAGTGACAGATTTAATCGGAGTCGAAGGTGAATCGGTGGACGAAAACAAGGCTTTCCTTTATCTGGACGGGCATTTTCAATCCAAAGGGTTGCCGGTGCCTAAAGTCGTAGCCCGGTCGGAAGACGGCCGGTTTTATCTGCAGGACGATTTGGGCGACGTCCTTCTGTTCGATGCCATCGGGCAGGGACGCAGCACCGGGGTGTTCTCCGAAAGGGAGAAGGACCTGTTGCGGCAGACCATCCGTCTGCTTCCCGACTTTCAGTTTGCCGGAGCCGACGGGCTGGATTTCTCCGAATGCTATCCGCAGGCGCAGTTCAACAGTCGCAGCGTCCTGTGGGACTTGAACTATTTCAAGTATTGTTTCCTGAAAGCTACCGGACTCGATTTTCAGGAAGACCGCCTGGAAGATGATTTCCAGCAAATGAAGGAGGTGCTTCTGCAGGACAATACGTTTACCTTCATGTATCGCGATTTCCAGAGCCGTAATGTGATGATAAAAGACGGTGCTCCGTGGTTCATCGATTTTCAGGGAGGCCGTAAAGGACCGGTCTATTACGATGTGGCGTCTTTCCTGTGGCAGGCAAAGGCACGTTATCCGGAAGAACTCCGACAGGAACTGATCCGGGAGTATCTGTCTGCAGCACAGAAGTATACGGCGATCAGCGAGCCGGATTTTCAGCATCGCTTGCGGCATTTTGTATTGTTCCGCCTTTTGCAGGTATTGGGGGCTTATGGCTTCCGGGGTTACTTCGAGAAAAAGGCACATTTCCTGGAGAGTGTGCCGTATGCCATAGACAATTTGCGCCAGTTGCTTCGCGAGCCTTATCCGGAATATCCTTATTTGTGTGAGGTATTGCGCCGGCTGACCGAACTGGACCAGTATGCGGAGAAAAAATCGCCGCTTGTTGTCACTGTGACCAGTTTTTCGTATAAGAAAGGTATACCGGAAGATACGTCCGGCAATGGGGGTGGTTTTGTGTTCGATTGCCGGGCCGTCCACAATCCCGGAAAGTACGAACGCTATAAATCGCTGACCGGACTGGACGAACCGGTGATCCGTTTCCTGGAAGATGACGGAGAAATTACGGTCTTTCTGGAGCATGTGTATGCCTTGGTCGATGCTTCTGTCAAGCGTTATATGGAGCGTGGGTTTACCAGCCTCTCCGTTTCTTTCGGATGCACGGGCGGACAGCATCGTTCTGTTTACAGTGCCCAGCATGTAGCCGAACATCTGCATCGGAAGTTTGGTGTGCAGGTGCGGCTCGTCCATCGGGAGCAGCATATATCCGTAAGTTTATAATCCGTTTTTTTGTTCAGTATAAGATTTATAGTTATGAAAGCTATGATTTTTGCAGCCGGACTGGGTACGCGGCTCCGTCCTTTGACCAATCATACGCCTAAGGCGCTTGTTCCGGTGGGCGGTAAACCGATGCTTCAGCGGGTTATCGAGAAACTGAAAGAGGCGGGATTCGATGACATTACCGTCAACATACACCACTTGGGTCAGCAGATTATTGATTTTCTGGAGGCTCATCATCATTTTGGGGTGAACATACACATCAGCGACGAGCGGGATGAATTGCTCGACACCGGTGGAGGCATTCGGAAAGCCCGTCCGTTTTTAGAGGGTGGCGAACCGTTTCTGGTTCATAACGCTGATATTCTGTCCGATATCGATCTGGCTGGCTTCTATCGTGCCCATTGCAGCAGCGGAGCCGATGCCACCTTACTGGTCAGCCAGCGGCAAACTTCGCGTTATTTACTGTTCGATGCCGGAAACCGGTTGCACGGTTGGATTAACAAAGCTACGGGCGAAGTAAAGCCGCAGGGGTTTGTCCCCGATCCGGATCGCTTTCTGGAGTATGCTTTTGGAGGTATTCATGTGATTTCCCCCACTCTTTTCCGATATATGGAAGGACCTCAATGGAGCGGTAAGTTTTCCATTGTTCCTTTCTATCTGTCTGTTTGCGATAAGGTCAGGATACAAGGCTGTCCGCTTCAAGGTTTCCACTGGTTCGACATTGGGAAACCTGAAACGTTGGCCAAGGCTGAGGCATTCTTACAAGAGGAAAAAAGTGGGTCAAATGAAGGAACCGCTTTCTTTTAGGCACGGAATTTCGCGGATATGATTATTCTTCTTTACGTCGTCGGCACATTACCAAGCTTCTCTTTCCGTTTCATCTCGGAAAGTACGCCGCATGTCAGTGGAATGGCAAGCAGAAAAGACAGCACGTCCGAGCAGGCTTGGCACATTTCAACTCCCTGCAAACCCAGAAAATGAGGCAATATGAAGATGAGAGGAATAAAGAAGAGTCCCTGACGGGCCGATGAAAGCAAAGTGGCGCGTACCGGTTTGCGGATGGTTTGCAGCATCATATTGCTGACGATGATCCACGAGCCTAACGGGAAGGTGATGAATTGCCACCGCAATGCCGCGGCACCCACAGCAATCACTGCCGGGTCGCCTTTGCGGAACAGTTCAACGATTTCTTCGGCGTAGCCTATGCCCGATACGGCGCAAACCAGCAGAAATACAAATCCTACTTTGACGCTGAACCAGAACCCCTGACGTACCCGGGCGTACAGACCGGCTCCGTAGTTGAAGCCGCAAACCGGCTGGAATCCCTGTCCGAAACCTATCAGGAACGCATTGATGAACATGGCTATTCTGGTCACAATGGACATGCCGGCAATAGCGGCATCTCCATAGGCTCCTGCTGCAATGTTCAGCAGGATGGTAGCTACGCAGGCAAGTCCCTGACGGGCCAGCGACGGACTTCCCCCACCGATGATTTCCTTGATAAAGGAGCGCGAAGGGGTGAAGTTGCTGAAACTGATACGTATATTCTCACCCCGGCGGCTCATGAAAAGCAGCAGGGTGAAACTGCATATCTGGCTGATAACGGTGGCCCATGCTGCTCCGGATATGCCCATGTCGAGTCCGAAGATCAGAATCGGATCCAATATGACATTGATGACGGCTCCGGTAACAATGCCTACCATGGCATACGAGGCATTTCCTTGAAAGCGTATCTGGTTGTTGAGTACTAACGACGAGGTCATGAAGGGAGCTCCTAACAGAACAATCCCCAGGTAGCGTTCGGTGTACGGCAGGATGGTCGGGGTCGATCCCAATGCCAGGGAAAGAGGAGTAAGCAGCAACAGGCCTATAACGGTCAGCATCGCTCCCATGAACAAGGCCAGGAAAAAACCTGTAGCAGCCATTTTATGCGCATTGTCCAGCTCTTTGGCTCCCAACTTGCGCGAGATGTAGTTGCCGGAGCCATGACCGAAGAAAAATCCTATGGCCTGTATGATGGACATGACCGAAAAAACAATGCCTACTGCTGCCGTTGACTGCGTATTGATTTTCCCCACGAAGTAGGTATCTGCCATATTATAGAAAGAAGTGACAAGCATACTGATAATTGTCGGTATGGCCAATGAGATGACTAAACGGGGAACGGAGGCCGTTGTCAGGTACGTATAATTGTCTTTTGAATGGTGCATGATATTCAAAATACTATTTCAGTTGCTTTATTATCTTCAGCAAACCTTCTATGTTGTCGGTACAGATCACTTCCTTTCCGTGAACGTGTATGCCAAATTGGTTGCTGTTGTTTTCATCGGTATCAATATAGATATCAGTGAAGTGGCTGTCGCCTTCAATGCCATTGCGTTGCAGTGCTTTCTGCACCATGGCATATCGTTGTCCCTGCCCTTTCAGCCCTATTTTCAAGGGACATTCGTAGTCTACCCTGAACAGTCCGGTCGCCGGTTCGAAAACAATGCCTTTGCGAACGAAAAATTGGTTCAGACTGCCATCCAGAGAGAGATCTTCCGGAGTTCCGATGACAACCCCTTTGTTCTTGTCCATCAGCCAGATCTTGTCTGCTATCTGCAGTGCCAGTTCCAGGTCGTGCGTGGACAGGAAAATGGTTTTGTTGGTCTGGCGGCTAAGCGTGTGCAGCAACTGCATCATTTCTACTTTACTGGGAAAATCCAGAAAGGCAGTCGGCTCATCCAGATAAATAATAGGGGTTTCCTGCGCCAGTGCTTTGGCTATCATGACTTTCTGCCGTTCGCCGTCGCTTAGGGTATGTACCATTCGGTGGGCCAGGTGTCTTATGCCTACCTGCCCGATAGCCTGTTCTACGATGGCCTTGTCTTCTTTGGACAATATTCCCCAAAAGCCGGTATAAGGACTGCGGCCTAATCCGACCAGTTCGGTGACAGTAATATTCTGGACGTCGCACCGTTCGGTCAGAACCACACTGATCACTTTGGCCATCTGCTTGTCTGTATATTCTTCTATATCTTTCCCCAGAATGCGTATCTGTCCGCTCAACTTGGGTTGGAAGGCGGATAATGTTCGGAGCAGTGTAGACTTCCCCACTCCGTTGGATCCTAACAGGCAAGTCAGTTCGCCGCTGTTGATTCCGGCTTGAATACCTTCTGCTACGATTTTTACATTTTTCTTTCCGGGATATCCGATAGCCAGATTACTGATATGTATGGTTTCCGTATTCACGTGTGGCATGTCCAAAATAACGGGTTTCTGATTTTGGTCGCAATATTCGGAATTTTTAGCGAGATATGCAAACGCGCTTTTTTATTATATGTAGGGAAAAGGTGACAGTAAATCTACTATTTAATACTATTTCGCATACGGAAACTTCCATTTCCATAAAAAAAGGCTAACTTTGCCGCGGTTGAATCTAAAAAACGAAATAAAAATGAAAAAGCTGGTATTGTATATGGCAATGCTCCTTGTGGGCATAAGCTATGCTTTTGCGCAAGGTAAGGCTGACATTAAGTTTGATAAAACATCTTACGATTTTGGAACATTTTCCGAGAATAGTCCGGTGGTCAGCTGTGTTTTCACATTTACCAATGTGGGCGATGCTCCTCTGGTCATACATCAGGCTATTGCTTCTTGCGGATGTACGGTACCCGAATACACACAGGAACCGGTACTTCCTGGCAAAACGGGTACGATAAAGATAACTTATAACGGAGCCGGCAAATATCCGGGACATTTTAAAAAGTCCATTACGCTGCGAACCAATGCCAAAACCGAAATGATGCGGTTGTACGTAGAAGGGGATATGACTGCCAAAGAAAAGAAATAAGTAACTTTTTGATACCAAAATAGTGGCGGTATCAGATTTTTAATGTACTTTTAGGCACGGATTACACAATCTATCACAGAACAACTGAATTTTGTTCGTGATTCGTTATGTAATCCGTGCCTGCTTTTTTGTATCAACCCAACGTATGTATTTGAAAATTAAGATTATAAACATAAAATAACTGCTAACTTATGGAACAAGAACTAGAAAAACAGACCGGTTTGCCGGAAAATGCTTTTCGAGAATTAAAGCCGGGCGAGGTATACAACCCGTTGATGAGTCCCGACAGGAAATATCCGGAGGTGAATCTTTGGTCGGTATTGTGGGGTATTGCTATGGCTGTCCTCTTTTCGGCTGCGGCAGCCTATTTGGGACTGAAGGTCGGCCAGGTGTTCGAGGCTGCTATTCCTATTGCCATCATTGCTGTCGGAATATCCAGTGCCGGAAAACGGAAAAACGCTTTAGGCGAGAATGTGATCATACAGTCCATCGGTGCCAGTTCGGGTGTTATTGTAGCCGGAGCCATTTTTACATTGCCGGCATTATACATATTGCAGGAGACCTATCCCGAGGAAATTACGGTGACATTTATGCAAGTGTTCATCAGTTCGCTGCTCGGAGGTGTGTTGGGCATCCTGTTCCTGATACCGTTCCGCAAGTATTTTGTCAGCGACATGCACGGTAAATATCCTTTCCCCGAAGCCACAGCTACAACCCAGGTGCTTGTATCGGGCGAAAAAGGTGGCAATCAGGCCAAACCTCTTCTGATGGCAGGTCTTGTGGGTGGTCTTTACGATTTCATTGTAGCTACTTTCGGTTGGTGGAACGAAAACTTCACTACCCGTGTTTGTATGTGGGGCGAAATGCTGGCCGAAAAGGCAAAGCTGGTTTTCAAGGTAAACACAAGTGCTGCCGTGCTCGGTTTGGGATATATCGTAGGATTGAAGTATGCAGCCATTATCTGTGCCGGTTCACTGGCCGTGTGGTGGATCATCATTCCCGGTATGTCGCTCATTTGGGGAAATGAAGTGCTCAATCAGTGGAATCCGGATATTACGGCAACTGTCGGCAGCATGACTCCCGAACAGATATTCGATTATTATGCCAAGAGCATCGGTATCGGTGGTATTGCCATGGCCGGAATCATCGGTATCATCAAATCCTGGGGTATCATTAAGAGTGCTGTAGGATTGGCAGCCAAAGAGATGGGCGGAAAGTCGAATGCAGAAAGTAACGTGAAACGTACTCAGCGCGACCTTTCCATGAAAATCATTGTAGTAGGTTCTATCCTTACGCTGATTCTGGTTTTCCTGTTTTTCTATTTCGATGTGATGCAGGGCAATCTGATGCATACGGTGGTGGCCATTTTGCTTGTGGCCGGTATCTCGTTCCTCTTTACGACTGTCGCTGCCAACGCCATTGCCATTGTAGGAACCAATCCTGTATCGGGCATGACCTTGATGACATTGATTCTGGCTTCCGTGGTTATGGTAGCTGTCGGACTGAAAGGTCCTGAGGGTATGGTAGCCGCACTGGTGATGGGAGGTGTTGTCTGTACGGCTCTGTCCATGGCTGGTGGCTTTATTACAGACCTTAAAATCGGTTATTGGTTGGGTACTACTCCGGTCAAGCAGGAAACATGGAAATTCCTGGGAACTATTGTTTCGGCAGCAACGGTAGGAGGTGTAATGATTATCCTGAATAAGACCTATGGATTTACAAGTGGTGACCTGGTTGCTCCTCAGGCCAATGCCATGGCAGCTGTTATCGAACCGCTGATGAGTGGTGTGGGTGCTCCCTGGCTTCTCTACGGTATTGGTGCTTTGCTGGCTATCGTGCTGACATTCTGCAAGGTGCCTGCATTGGCTTTTGCATTGGGTATGTTTATTCCTTTGCAACTGAATATTCCTCTGATTGTGGGAGGTGCCATCAACTGGTATGTTACCAGCCGCAGCAAGGACGCAGCTGTTAATGCAAGACGTGGCGAAAAGGGAACATTGCTGGCTTCCGGATTTATTGCCGGCGGTGCTTTGATGGGAGTTGTCAGTGCAGCCATGCGTTTCGGCAACATCAATCTTGTCAACGAGGCTTGGCTTTCCAACTCCTGGTCGGAGGTATTGTCGCTTGTTGCCTACGCTGTGCTTATTTTCTACTTTATCAAGGCTTCCATGAAGACGAAATAACCTTTAGAAACAGAATATCATGAAAAAAATTCTAGTTTTACTTTTTTCATTCATTACAACTATGTTATATGCACAAAATCCCATCGAGCTTCCGTTATGGCCCGATGGGGCTCCTAATACGAATGGACTGACCGGGACGCAAGAAGATCTGAATGGCGGACTGGTAGCCAATGTCGTGACACCCTCTATTACGGTTTATCGTCCCTCCTGCCCTAACGGTATGGCCATTATCATGTGTCCGGGAGGCGGCTATGCCCGCCTTGCGATGGCGCACGAGGGCTATGATATGGCACCTTGGCTCAATGCGCAAGGTATTACTTATATTGTTTTGAAGTACAGAATGCCGAACGGTCATCGTGAAGTGCCTCTTTCCGATGCCGAACAGGCTATTCGCCTTGTACGTCAGCATGCAGCCGAGTGGAATGTCAATCCTGCGCGTGTAGGCATCATGGGGGCATCAGCCGGCGGACACTTGGCTGCATCTTTGGCTACGCTTTACGGCAGTGATGAAACCCGTCCCGATTTCCAGATTCTGTTTTATCCGGTTATCACGATGGGAGCAGATACCCATCAGGGCTCCCGGAACAATTTGTTAGGCGAGAATCCGTCTGACGAACTGGTACGGGATTATTCTCTTGAAAACAGAGTCACTTCCCGTACTCCGCAAGCTTTCATTATGCTTTCGACAGATGATGCAGCTGTCCCTCCTGTCAACAGCATCAACTACTATATGGCTTTAGTCAAACAGAAAGTCCCTGCCACTCTCCATGCCTATCCTGTAGGAGGACACGGCTGGGGATTTCGCGACGACTTTTCTTATAAGCGTCAGTGGACCGGAGAATTGGAAAAGTGGCTGCGCGAAGGCTTGAAGTTTGCAGAATAGAAATGTAACAATCTTTTTTTTAATAAAGCGATGAAAATAATTACAAAGATTTTGTGTAGCATACTGTGTATGGCTATACCTTTTATTTCGACTTATGCTCAGGAAGATCCGGGTGAGGTGATGCTGAGCAATGGCCTTGGCTTTCTGGATATCCCTTATGTGGCTCATACACTGGACGGGGAAGTGAAAGAAGATCTGGTTGTCAATTGCGACGAGATGGATTGCACCACTTTTGTCGAATACACGCTGGCCATGTCACTTTCGCCGACCGAAGACGGACAGGTGGCCGAAGGAGATTTTGCAAACAATGTCCAGCGAATCCGTTATCGGAACGGACGTATTGACGGATATGCATCACGTTTGCATTATATCACCGATTGGGCAGAGAATGGTGTTCGAAATGGCTTTCTTGAGGATATCACCGAAAAGAAGAGTCCTTATACGCAGAAAGTGACGGTCAACTATATGAGTACCCATCCGGAACAGTATTGGAAATTGGCCGATTCGCCCGAGGATATGAGAAAGATCAAAAAAATAGAAAAAGAACTGTCAAAAAAAGAGATTCATTATATTCCTGAGGACAAGCTTCCAGTCAACGGTCTGCCGTGGATTAAGAACGGTGATATCATAGCCATCACCACCAATATTCCGGGACTGGACATTGCCCACATGGGTATTGCATTCTATGTGGATGGCAAATTGAGTCTGCTCCATGCCTCTTCTACTGCGAAAAAGGTGACCGTATCGCGTATCGCACTGTCGCAGATGCTGAAGAACAATGATAAATGGACAGGCATCCGCGTGTTGCGCATGAAGAAGTAAGCGCACACCTGCTCAGGAGTGAGAACATGTTTCGAATGCGTCTCTACACGGACATGGATCAGATAACCTGTTTTGAATCTGTCCCGTTCGTGTAGAGACGCAATTTTTTTTGCGTTTTTACCACCCATCAAAAGCGATTCACAATCAATATCTTACAATTCTATATTCTTCATAATTAGACGTATATGAGTGAAAGAGGATGGAAAGTATACCGCCAGATTTACTCCCGCTCCGTCCCTCCCTCTCCTTGGGAGAGGGGCCGGGGGTGAGGCTCTACCCAATACCCATTCCCATACTTCGTATGTACCCTGCGCCCCAACTGCGCCAACAGCCGTGCGAACGACGTACACGAACAGTCCTTCAGCGCAGCGGGATTCTTGCGCTTCACTGTGGCATAGATTTCGGCGGCAGACATCAGGCGGGCACCCTGCTCGCCCGGCTCGGCGAAGCGGAAGCACGTACTGACCAGTTCTTCGGCAGGCGTGACGCGATAGAACGGGCGATTGGCTTGCTGGATCTCGTTTTCCTCTTCCTTGCTGAACCAGCAGCGTTCGCCATTTTCCAACTCGTGCAGCAGCTGGGCATAAAGTTGTTCATAATCTATCGGGGTGTTGCAGTCAATGGGGCGTTCCACCTCCACACAGATGAAGCGGCGGCTGCCCGAAAGGTCAGTCAACAAGTCGCGGCGGTTGCTGGTGCCGATAAATGAGGCGATGCGAGGCAGCGGTTCTGCTGTGCGGCGATAGGCGCGACGCACGCGCAAGGCTTCCATCTGCATCAGGTTTTTCAGTTGGGGCATCCGGCTGGCGGGCAGGCGGTCGAACTCGTCCAGGTTGATGAGTCCGTACGAGGCCAGTTTGTTCTCCGCCGCCGTGGCGTTGGTCAGGTCGAAACTTTCGGTAAAGTAGTCGCGTAGCTGGGGCGGAAGCAGCAAGCGGCAGAATGTGGATTTTCCCAAACCTTGTGCGGTGCTGATCAGTAGCGGCGCCACACTGTTGGCACGTCGTCCCTCTCCGCCACGACCTGTCCACTGGGCGGTGACGGCCAGCATCCAGCGGTGGAAAGCACGTGTCCAGAGTTCGGTGTCGGACACCCGTTTGGCCAGGTCGGCCACACGGTCGGTGCCATCCCATGTGGGGAGTTGTTTGAAGTAGAGGTCGAACGGGTGATAAGCCTGCACGTGGTCAGACTCCACGTAGCGCTTTATATCGCGATCCCAGCAGTCCACGCCGTTGTCGATGGCGTCAAGGGCGATGCCGTTCAGCGTGCGGCTGTCCACGGGGGTATAAATAAGGTGGTGCGGATCGCTTGTGAGGTCGGTATTTATGCGGGCGCATTCCGTGCGTTCCGTCAGCAGGTTGTAGCGGAAAGCGTAGTGTAGCTTCAGGTAGCGCGTCAGGCGTTGCATCATCTGTTGCTGGCGTGAGGGCTTTTCGGGTTGGGCAGGAGATTCTTCAGCAGGTGTAGCGACCTCTTCTTTTGGTGTGTTTTTTAGCGCATCTTTCACCGTATCCTTTTCAATGACAGGATGTTGCTCCATTGTCTGGATGCGTGCTTCATCGGCTTCTTCGGGCTGTGCATCCACCCATTCAATGATTTCGTTCCCGCCGTTCAGGCTGAACATACGTTTCTGTTCGTTCTTAGCACGGTCGTCGGGCGTCCACGTCATGCGGACACTGAACTCGCCGCCGCCCATCACTACGAAGATTTCTCCTCCGGGCAGGCGGTGGCAGACGTGCTGCAGGTCGGTCAGCAGTTGCTCGTACGGAGTGGCGGGGCTGGCTGCCGGCGTACCGGTTGTGGGACTCTTGTGTGCATTGTTCCAAGGAAGGAACCAGTTTTTCAGGTTTGTAATCAGATTCATAGCGATTTAGGTTTTTGTCCCCAAAGATACAACATCAAAAGCCCTTTGTCAAGTGGGTGGGTGTGGAATAATCAACAATAATCAACATTAATCAACTTCATTCTCATGCACCACGGAGGACACAGGTTTTTCACAGATACGTGTATACCGTAGAGACGCAAAATTTTGCGTCTCTATCCCTACGTATGTATTCATAAACACTCCGAACACATATATAACTTCATCCCCCGGTCTCCAACCCGTGATCATCCGTGTCATCTGTGGTGAATATCCCCCGTCATGTCAAACGAATATTTCTTTTCAATGTTTGGAAATGTAGCAAGAACTTCGTTTATTTGCGTTATGAACTTCATTTTGAAAGACTATGGCAAATTACATACGTTTCGACTGGGCCATGAAGCGGCTGTTGCGCAATAAGGCCAATTATGCTGTACTGGAAGGACTGTTGACCACGTTATTGGAAGATAAGGTGAAAATCTGCAAGTTGCTGGAAAGCGAAAGCAACCAGGAGGATGAGTATGACAAGTATAACCGTGTGGACATGCTTGCCGAGGACTCACGGGGCGAACTGATCCTGATAGAAGTGCAAAACAACAACGAGTATGCTTACTTCCAGCGCATGCTGTTCGGTGCGTCGAAACTGGTGACGGAATATATCAACCGTGGCGAGGGATATGAAAAAGTGCGCAAGGTGTATAGTGTGAACATCGTCTATTTCTCGTTAGGGCACGGAAAGGATTTTGTTTACCATGGCAAGACGGAGTTCCGCGGCATTCACGAGGGCGACCTGTTGGAGCTTTCGCCATTCCAGCGTCAGACTTTCAAGGTCGATCAGGTGAGCCAGCTTTATCCGGAGTACTACATACTGAAGGTGAACGACTTCAACCGTGTGGCAAAAACGCCTTTGGAAGAATGGATTTACTATCTGAACACGGGCGAAGTGCCGGAAGGTGCCACCGCACCGGGACTGGAGACCGTGAAAGAGCAGTTGCAACTGGATCGTATGAGTCAGGATGAACTGAAAGCCTATTATCGCCACTTGGACAATATCGTCATCCTCCGGGATAATATTCAGACAGAACGGGCAGAGGGCAGAGCTGAAGGAAGAGCGGAAGGGAGAGAAGAAGGATTGGCTGAAGGAAGAGCTGAAGGAAGAGCTGAAGGAAGAGCTGAAGGAAGAGAACAAGGCATTAGGGAAGAGCGTCTAAAAAACGCTACTGCCATGAAAGCCGCCGGCATTCCAATCGAAACTATAGCCCAAATCACCGGACTCACAGTCGAGGAAATCAAAACCTTATAAACTGTCAATAATTTACAGATTACACAGATTTGTCAGATTAATTTATATGCAAACTGTAGAGACGCAAAATTTTGCGTCTCTATCCCTTACACATTATTATACTACTACCCCACCGCCATGTTTAATCCGTGATCATCCGTGTCTTCTGTGGTATTTTTCATCAGTTTGCAGGGTGAAGTTTTATCGTAATGTCCTGTGGGTGAGCTGCTTGTGGTGAAATATGGATACGCGGACGACGCGGAGGGGGCGGACGAACGCGGATTTGAATTTTTAAATACGGGTGGAACGGATTTCTACAAAGGGGTGAAAGTTGATACTGTCTTGCAATGATTTTTTCCCAGTTAGGAAAAAATTACTGCCCAGTTAGGAAATAATTTTTTCCTAACTAGAAAAAAAACAGGTGGGTGACAGCCTGTGAGTGCAAGAGCCTGTCTGCTAAAGTTTCACCGTAAGCGAATGATAATAAAGATGTTGTAATGAAAAGAATGGATACGCGGACTACACGGAATGAGCGGATGAACGCGGATTTTAATTTTTAATTATTCATTTTTAATTGAATCAACGTGAAACCTTATCATTCACCATATCCATCTGATTATCAACACTATTTTCCCTGTTGAAAGCGTGAACCCAATTTCCCCTTTTCTCCTTTTCATCCGTGTTCGTCCGTCCCCTCCGCTTCGTCCGCGTATCCATCTTTCACCCTCCTAAAGTGCCACTTGGCAGTCGTAACCACCTACTTTAGCCGCGTAATATGGGCAGTTAGCCTGCGCAACAAGCACCGCTCACTCCAATTTCTCCACCTCCTCGTGCATCTCGCGGATGGCGGTTGACATCACCTTGGGCTCTTTCGTCAGCACAATCCGCTTCATCTCCTCCAACTTGTCCGGATGACGGTAGTCGGGCAGAGCATAAAGCCTCTCATAAAAGTACATTTTGCTATCAGCCAAATTACAAATGTTTATACACTCAACTTAAAAGATACCAACGTATCTTCCGGATCGCGAATGATGCAATATCCTACTCCTTCTTTTTCGTCCACAGCCAGACAAGTGATTCGTTTACCCGACTTCAACAGTTTTACCGGATTCCCTTAACAGAACACACAAAATAAGTAAAGCTACATTTTTCATATTTGTTTCATATTTAGATGATTAACAATACGTATTTATAATTAAAAATCATAGTATATTTAAAGAAAAAAGTTACCAGTGACTAACCTAAGTATCATAAACCCATGTATACAAATGTCTTCCTCCAGTACAATCTTGGAAAGTAGTTTAATTATCTACCAACTTTCTACATTCGCCGCATCACTTTCTCGGAAAAAAGAACTAACTGTTTTATGACTGTACACTAAAACCATAAACGGAAGCCACAATAGCCAATCCGGCCCACAAAATTTTTGTCTTTTTACTTTTCATGTCAGTAGTTTTATTTGTTAGTCTGGATAAAGGTAGGCAACCGGCTGATAATAGCCTAAAAAAATAGCTCAAAATTACTCAATAAGCACCTCAAAAAATATCAAAACACTATATATCATATAGATAAAAAAGGAATAGACGATCAGAATCTTACCAAAAATAAACGAAAGAGAGCAGCAGATTCCCCCCTATCCGTACATTTTTATTGTCTCGCCAAGATCGATCGGCGGCGAAGAAAAACTTCGAAATAAATAAAATGTAATTACGGTTGTTCCGTAGGCATTACGATTTCATCCTCCTTGGGCCTGCACAACTTATAGGCGACACTCACATCCAGAATATCTACATCACTACATGCGTGTAGTTCCTTACGCAATCGAGAAATAGCAGAATGGAGGGAATGGATAGTACAATTTCCATCAGGCCATAAATGCTCCATGATATCCACTTTGGGCAGCTGATGTCCCTCCGCTTTGGCAAACAACATAAACAAACAAGCCATTTGAGGATTCAGTTTCGTTTTTCCGTTCTCTCCTATCAGCATATGGTTGTTCGGACAGAACGTCAAGCCCTGCACCACCAGTACAGGCGAAGCCTCTTTTGCCGTTTCCATTGCCGGTAGGGATATCCAAGAAGGAAAAAGTTTATGCAAGCCGATTCTGATCCAACGGAGAACCGACCGAAAATTGGCAACGACCATCACAAGACCTGACGCTGCAAAAAACAGGAAAAACAACGTGTACCACTCGTCCTCGGTGAACATGCGATACCACAGATAACTTGCAAACCCCGTGACTTCCACTTCGCTCCGCATCCCCAGATAGCAGGAAAACAGGCTATCCGCATCTGCCAGATGCACCGTATCGCCGGCATAGGAAAAGGTTTCTTTTTCGAAAAAGTCGGTCACACCCACACGAACCGATAAACGGAGGCCGGAGTCGGGCACCGACTTTTGCCATGAATGTAGCAACGTGTCGGCACTTAAAGGCGAAAGTAACAAGATATAAGATTGCATAACCCGGTATTCCGGCAACACTTCGAGGTTGTTCAACCGACGATGGAGCGGTATCGCATACGATCGCTTACCCACCCCCGTAATATTCAGTTTCACCGTGTCCTTCACCATCTCTTCCTTGGACAATACCGCCTGTGACCGGTTGGAGTAGAGCGATACTTTCATATTGTCTCTTTTCAAAAGCTCATGCTCCAATACCTTTATGCACTCCTGCCGTGCTGTTCCTTTAAATGAAGATATATGGACATTGTAATAATACTTGCCAACCAAGAAGACACAAACGACACCAAACAGGATGGCTATACCTCCTTCTATCCACCTTACAGATTTTTTTCTTTTCATCTCCGACTTAAGATTTTGTTCGCAAAAATAATTGTTCTTTCTACACGAAACAACAAACAATGACTAAAAAACGATGACAAAATACTTCCGTCAGAAATAGTGCCGAACAGACCAACAGACGAATGTCCATAAATAAAGAAATGATGATAATGTGGTATGTCCATCAGTGTGTAGCATCCAACCGGAACTCTACCACAGGTTCATCACTGTTTACATCTGTAGTCCATAATATCCTCCGCTTTTCGTCCACCGCAATGCCACACACATGACGGTCGAGTATATAACGGCGCAAGGGTGCTCCTGTCAGGCTGAACACATAAAGGTAACGGCCACCATCCTGCAGGCTTTCGCCTTGTTGGATGCTTTGGCCAATTTCTTTGAACGAAGTTCCCTGGAAAATGGCATAGACGGCACTGTCTGCCACCTGTACGTCGATGAACCCCATGATGCCCGTAGGGATGCCATACCCCTGACGTACTTGAAACTGCGGTTCGCCACCGGATCCCAGGAGCACCGTATGCGTACTGTCGCGCAGGTTCCACAACTCAAGCACCTCGCCCAACTGGGTGGCGGCGGCCAACACATTGTTGCGGGGATTGTAGTCGATAAAACTGCGCCAGGCTTGTGCCAACGCCGAACGGGAGTGGAGCAAAGCGTCTTCGTTGGCCGTGGGGATGGAGCCGAACCGGCGTAACAGGCGGCCGTCGCGGTTCACCACGCAGAAACGGCTGTCACCCGAATAGTCGGGAACGAGGCAAGTGGAGTCGTTGATGCTGACAAAGTCGAGCGCACGGAGCAGTTGACGGTCGAGGCTGACCGTACCTACGCGAAGCAGCGAGTCGGCAGAAGGAGCAAACACGAAATGTGCGACCTGCGACTTGTCGGAATCGAGGACATGGAGCGTGTCGCCTGTCCAACGCATGTTTTCGGCGGAAATCAGGTCGTTGGGGCCATCGCCACGGAGACCGAAAGAAGCCAGATGACGGAAGTCGGGAAGGCTGAAGGCGTGGAAGAAATGGTCCGTACCATGAAGATCCATCACCACGGCACGGTCTGCCTGCACGCGGATGCGGAAGGGATAGTGGAACACAGCGGTATCGAGAGGCAGCGGTGTGCCTGCAAGTTCTGCCGTTTGCGGGAAACCGTCGTAAACAGTCACCCTCTCGCGAAGAGGACTGGAACAGGCGGCCAGCCACAAAAGGACAAACGCGGCGGACAAACCGCCAGACAGTCGGGACAGAAACGCCGGTAAGGCGAAAGTCCGGTGGGAAGAGCATAAGGAAATAATACTCATATTTCTTTATTTTAAGAATTTGAACAAGTAAAATTCTGCTTGGTAGTTAAGAAGTTCAAAAGTTAAACCGATAATTTTACAATGGTTAATGATGAATGGTTAATGGTTGACGAATCGTAAGCTGACACTGTCCACTAACTCATAAAGATCCACTTTTTCCAAGATACGACTGTCCGCTACGGTGATTGTCTTCCCTTCCGTATCCGGGGAAGAAGCCGATGGCTTGCAGGCCACCATTCCGATAAGGACAAAACCTAAAAGCACGATTCGTGTATTCATTCTTTTTTATTTTAATCAAAAAGCAACTTATATCGGATAAAATAGTTCTCATAGTTTCCATTGAATCCATAGAGCATATTGTTTTCCTCATCTACATCGAACAGGAAGGGAGCTACATCGAAACTGTATTGGGCTACTCCCCTGCCCTCATAATCCAATACTTCCAGGCAGCAGCCATTCTCCTGTCGGTCGTACAAGGCATAAATGTACTTCCGGCCTGCCATGACGTTCAGATAGCGCTGTACGGTATGCTGCATGTCGCCCATGCGGATTTCAGGCTTCACGTCTTTGTCCACCAGACGCTTGTACAACGTCATGTCCGAAACCCGGTATAGGTCTATCTGTTTCTTATAGCTATATGCATAGACTATAAAGTCATCGTTGGCAGACATGATTCCGCGATGGCTGTCAAAGAAAGTTTCGCCATGCTCATCGCGTTCCATCGTTATCTGCCCGCTTGGCTTTCCGGTTACCAGATTTATCTTTTTGATCGTATAATCGGTAGAAACGGTGCTGTAAACCAGCAAAGAGTCGCGCAGAATGTGCATCTGGTTGAAATTGTCGTATTGCGGCAGAAGAAGTGCGCGGGCTGCCTTCATCGCCTGTCCGTCGGCGACCATTGCTTTTATCGTGACAGGTGTGTAGCCCCATACATACAATGTATCCGAAAAACTTCGGCAAAACATCGGGAAGAGGCCTATTTCATCTTTGCCCTGTCCTTTGGTGCCCCAGCCGTTTTGCAGCATCAAATCGGGCAATTCGTACCGCCACAGCATCGTGTCGCTCCTGCTGCTTGCCACGAACATCGATTTTCCTTTCAATGCAATAAAATCCGGAGCAATGATCTCCTTGCATTCCAACATGTCCCCCTTTAAAGCTGCCTTCTGTTCAAAAGCCGGAAAAGGCACTTCGACGGATTGGGATGCGCATCCTGCCAATAAAAACAGAGACAACAACCCATACAAATAAGATTTCATATCCATATAACTTTTTACATTTTTTCAATGTTTCTTTGCGTAGCCTGCTACATGTCGAACGTATAAATCTCGTCTTCATTTTCGGCAAACACGCCATAAATGGTCTGTTCCTTTTCGTCAATGGCAAACGAACTGATCATGCGGTCCAGATACAGCCGCTTCAGGGGCTTGCCCTCCCACGAGAATATCTGGACGGACGGATAAGACTTCTGTTCTCTGATCTCTTCGGGTGTCATGTCAAGGTTCAGCGTATAAATGTATTGTTCCGTTGCGCAGACGGCCAAAGGATAGATTCTCCGTTTGTCCGGCTCGACCGGAATGTGGTCGTCTTTAGGAGCTATATCCAATGTGACATCCCGAAGCAGACGACCAGCCTTGTCTATGATGCGGAAACGGCGGTCCGAAGTATAGAACGAGGCAAAGCACTCGCCCGAAGGATGGGCGGCGGCAATACGCCCATACGCCTGGTTGCGAGCCAGTACAGAACCGAAGCGGTCGGGCGTTTCCGGATAATCGACCTGCTGCTCGGCAGTGCCGTCCGGACGGATAAAGAGGTACTCTTTCTCCTCTTCAAAGTCGGTTTCACACACATAAGCCGAGTCTGCCAACATCAGCAAACCGTTGTAATAACTGCGTTGTACCGGAAGTTTGCAGGCAGTCACGACCGCTTTTCCACCGGCCAGTGAGATGCCCTTCACTTCATTGACATCCAATACGTAAGTCCGGCCGAAACGCTCTCCTACAAGCTGGTTGGACGGCATACGGAAATCGGACGGCCCCTCGCCCCGTACCCCGAAGCTGTACAGATACCTGAGTCCGGCTTTGTCGAACACCTGAAAACAAGTATCCATCTTGTCGTTGAACACCACCAGACAGGAGTCTGCCAGAAACATACTCCTCGGATACAGCATGACTGGAGGAATCCGGTGTACGTCTGCCACCAATGTATCTGTCACATCGAAAGATGTATATACTTCGGTTGTCTCCTGCCTGCTGCAAGAACACAGCATCCCGACCGCCATTAATAATGTAAAAATGTTGCGTTGCATCATTCTCATATTATATTTTCACTCTATCCTTTAATTAATCGTTTATCTCATATTATTTATTGACAGCCATACACACGAATTTAAAACATTGAAGGTGTGTCAAAACAAAAGTATCTGAAGATACCTAATCACTGTCAGGATTCTATTTATCTCCCACTGGGACGAAGAACAATACTGGATTCAGATTTTCGGCACTCTGATTCAACCATTCAAAAGTAGCCAACTTACTTTGAGGATGTTCTTCTTTGTATTTTTGTAATGCCTCCGGAGCATAAACATAAATCAGACTTCCTTGGTACGCCCCTACTGCTGCCGCATTCATTTCCGGATTGGGGCAGTCCTTCAGCAAATGAGCATATAAACGGCATTCGCCATCACGGTATTTGACGTAATAGTCCCTGTCGTATTTAAATCCAAAGAAAAGGCCGCCGTCCGGCATATCCATCACATCTTTTAACCAACGGACATAATGGTTCATATCATCATTTTTCACACTTTCCTTGAACTCCTGTGCTTCAATCCATTTCCCTTTAAAGTCAATCCAATAAACCGGATATACCCTTCCCGTCTTTTCTTCGATGCGATACACTTTGTCCGAAAGAGGCCATATGATATAGCGGTCCCGCATCGCATAATAGGAAGCTATACTCACTTCCTGTAACCATTTGTTCTTAGGTAAATACAATTCTTCTTTACCCGTATTGGTCAGAACATGCAGATTATGCTCCGAACGTCGATTAATATTGGGATCCAGCAGGTATAAACCTTCTGGGGTAAAGTGTATTGAAAAGTAAGGCCCCTCTATTTTCATTTTCTCTCCAAGGAAATGCCCGTCCAAATCGTAGGCTTTGATACTGCGATAGTTGTCCAAAACGAACAGGGTATCATTGTAAACGGTAGCATCCGATACAAAAATTACCTCGCCAGGTCCCTGTCCTTTTGCTAATTTCGATCTGAACTTCCCTGACTTATCGAAAATAAACACAGTTGGTTCCATCATGGACAGCACATAAAGCCGATCGCCACTGCAAACAACCTTGGCAATATAACCCAGCATCGACTCGTCCGTGACTTCCAACAGAAGCGGTGAGAAATCAGAAAAAGCAGCTTCTTCCTGTACCGTCTTTCTTTGCTCCAAATCGACAACAATCGTTTCGTAGCTCTCACCTGCAGATTTCTCTTTTTGACATGAAACGAACAACAACAGTGCCGACAAAACTAAAAATACATTTCTCATAATAAATATCGATTAATAATTCATTATATGGATTAAACTATTATTTGTGTTCCCATCAAACAAAGAAAGCAATTTTTCTTCATGATTTATAAAAAGATAAGATCAAATCCCAATTAGTCTTGAAGATATTACATATTCTTCTTTCTTACCATCTTAACTCATCGTATTCAAAATTTTCTTCCTTGTTCTCACTTGATAAAGGATTGTCAACATATAGCAAAAGCGCATCCGATGTCATGCACCAACCGGTCAACAAACTATAACGTTTTGTAGCCAGTTCGCTCTCACCTAAAATATTAAACTGATTATCGAATACGGTCAGATATAACTTCCTACCGGCCAATATGTCATTCAGCTTTTTTGATGTATTGTATTCTTCTTCGCCTACATGCAGCCTAATGTACATATCGCGTGCAGGCAAATAACCCACTTCATAAAAATGAGGATTTACCACTCCGTGTTTCTTCCATTTCGTATAATCTTCCTTTGACTCACACTTATCCGCCTTGTTTTTGCAGAAACGGCTATACGCTTCGTGGATCTCAGTTTTTCCACTCTTCCGATCCATAACATACACATGAGATTCTACAGGATAATTATACAAGATTTTATCAGATGTAAAGGTAATGTTCGGACGATTCATATTGGCATAATCACCATCTCCTATGTCTGGTATCTCTACCGATGGCTGAAGGGCATAGGTCACAGGAGGAATTGAGTCAGATAGAAAGACTTCACGTACCCCAAATGATACAGGATGCGCGGATGCGTTTCTTATGCCAAAGAGTAAAGAATGACGAACCTTGTCGTAGTACAAATCCGTTGTAGAAATCGCATAATTACGTTCCACCATCACAGACTGACCTGAAGGTAAGTTTGATAAGAGTTTTACCTTTCTCAACAATTCGCCATTACCATTCAGCAATAGAGCACTTTGAGTAGCATCCACTACCCAAATAGAGTCGGGTGAACAAACCATTAAGCCTGTAATAGGACTGATGACAGCTGAGTGTCCTTCTGTGTAAAAGGATAACTGAGTAGCTTTCCCGTTCCGTAAATTGAAACGATCCAGTGCATGTAACTTAAAATTATAGCCGTATAACCATTCTGTAGTATCTTGGTAGTAACCAGATAAATAATATGACTTCAAATTCAAGATATCGGCCTCGGGCAATATATGCTTTTTGATCTGTAGTCCTTCTAAGTCAGAATGATTGGTTTCCGAACTTTTATTATGTTTTGGTGAACAGAATACAAAACAAAAAACAATAAATCCATATGCAAACATGCTTAATCTATTCATAGTAACTTACAATATTAAATGATCTTTATAGAAAACGATTCAATTTATTAAACTTATTATCTTATCAGTACCTATACCTAACAGGATAATTATATTTTTCAAACTTATATTTTAAAGTACGAACAATATTAGGGTTATTTCAGATTGAAAGATACGATATCAAATACTTCCTCATTTATGTCTGCATCCCACTCGTTTCGTATAATATATACTTTGTGGGCATTTTCATCTATATAAAATTGTCCCGATACATTATCAACAAAACGATAAGAATTTATCATATTGCCATTCCAATCCGTCTGGATCAACATACTTTCTGTCTTCTCTGCCATTGGGCTAACAATCATACGTAACAAATAACAATACTTTTCTGTAGGAAAACATCTGGTAAAGCCTGAATAGCCATTATCTAATGCCAACATCTTCGTATTTTTATTCACATCGGGAATACATTTTTCTGAAAATTTGAATGTCTGGATGTGTTTTCCTTCCAAATCATAGACATGAATCAAATCAAAAAAATACATTCCTACAAGAATACGGTTTTGTTGTTCGTTTAATGCAACTATTGATGCAAAGGTATAGTTATAGTCTGATACAGATTCATTTAAAGTAATAGGGCATTTTGCTTTCAAGGTTTTTCCGGTGTTCCTATTGTACACAAAGAACATATTGGGATTAGTGGCATCAATCTTCCTACCTACAATATAATTTTTAGATAAATTCGTTTCACTACTTATAAATATAGAATCCGGATACGGAATATATTCTTTTAATAGCAAAGCACCATTATCATCTTTTTCTATTTCCACTATTTTTTTAAGATTTCCTTCATCCAATAAAACCCTATCCACATCTACTGATAAAATAAAAGTAGGGTTAATCAAGTCATCAGCTCCATATCCTACAGAGCCTAAAGATTTTATTTTTTGCCTCGTCTCAATATTATAAACATCAATGCATGTATCTGCTTTTACGTTGATTACGAAAAGTAATGAATCAACTATTTTTATACTCACCGGATATTTGTCTTCAAATCTTAATATTGTTTCAGGAGATTGTAAAATTGTCGATTCCGACAAATCTACAAAATCTGAATTATTCTTAGTAGAAGTACACGAGAATATAGAGATACAAAGAATGATATAAAATACTATTTTCATAATTTCACTGTTATTGCCATTTCATTTCTTTATTATGACTCTCATTCGGTTGCGTTTTTTTATTTCTTCGAAACCAGTTCGAACCGTTCGAAAGTCATATAATCATCTGACTGGTTACCCATTCCTACCTGATAATCACGGCTTATGTACAGACCGTCTTTGTTTACAAGAAATACAAAGGAATTGTAAATGCCTTCGGGAAAAAGAGTCTCGCCTATTACTTGAAAATCTTTGTCCAGAATCAGGACGGAGAACTTCTTCCTGCCATAAACGGCCTTACCCCACCAATTCATATTCCTGTCTAAATCAACCTTAGGATAGGCAAAACGGTAATAGATTTTCCTATATGGGTCATAAATCAGATCACCATAACGTGCCAGTTCCAGATAAAGACGAGGACCTGCTTCCGAATCTTTCTGTTCTTCGGTGGCAGAAGAAATATAGCGGCTGGCTGCTTTTATTCGTTTGATAGTGGAATGGTCGGCAGAAGCCACAACAATATCTTCACTTACGTAAAAGGAATAAACAAAGTTTTTTCCGTCGAAAATGCGGCTAAACTGCGAATTATTGGCACTTTTCTCTTCAGAAGTCAGCAAGGAATAGGTCAAAGGCAACTCTTCGCAAACCTGTTGTGTCGTATCAATCCGCACCGTGAGAGGAGTATCGTCCACAGAATGGAAACGAGGAATATCCGGCTGAGTGATATACAGCTTCCCTTCAAGAAAAACAGGAGCGATGTAAGGATGTGAGGAAGGGGTATAAGACGGTAGTACCTTATATCCTTTGGCGGTGGTACCATAAGGTATTTTCTGAACAATTCTTCCTGTTGTATCTACTCTTATCAACCCGCTATAGGCATAGCTGGAAACGTACAGATGGTTAAAATCCTTGGCATAGTAACCGGAAACCTGTGCTACCCCATTCGGTCCATCCGCATCCAACTCTACTTTTGAAAGAAAACGGGCTGTTTTCCAGTCATAAAAAAGAAGCTGATTGGTGCGGTAATTCAAAAAAGACAAATAGTCTTTACCTGTTTCGTCAGAAAACGTATATAAGTAGAATGCATTGTATCGCACATCGCTGTCAAGTTCAAAGGATTTCACTTCTCCCGTAGCTTTCAGTTCACAGATATCCTTTACCTGCTCTTTTTTTCCATTACAAGCTCCCAACAGACAGCAAAACAGAAGTGAAAATAGTGTTCTCATATTCTTCTTATTTTTTAATTATTAAAGGGGACTTCTATAAATTAAATCCCTGATTATAAG